>ENA-ORTL01000022-ORTL01000022.1-human-gut-metagenome-genome-assembly--contig:-NODE-22-length-286104-cov-14.4948_pt1 | contig 286104 bp, 255 predicted proteins | sample MGYA00241916_ERZ509196 | MGnify/ENA primary metagenome ERZ509196 (study PRJEB26280, sample SAMEA2338844) | human gut metagenome | biome: human gut; feature: human-associated habitat; material: faeces... | reverse complement strand
TACTTTTACCTACTACTTGCTCAAGGTAGGATTTATACCGCCCTTACGGGCGCACCCGGTTCCAGATAATACCACTTTCCAGGGCTTGGCTGTATCCAGCCCGTTAGCATGTCCCCATTTTCTCCCAGATAATACCAGAAGCCGTCCCCGGGGCTGAGCCAGCCCGTGCACATGGCGCCGCCCTGGTCCATGTAGTACCATCTGCCGCCTGTTTGGAGCCAGCCCTTTACCCGGCTGCCGCTGCCGTCAAAGTAGTACCATTTGCCGGAAACAAGCTTCCATGTGTCAGCTGCCTTTGAACCGTCCGGCATCACATAATTATCCCCTTTAAAGGAGCCGCCGTCCCCAGGTCCCTGGCTGCGCTTTTCTTCCTTCTCGTAATCCTCCCAGTCAAACTCCTGGTCTGTGGAGGTCACATACTGGCCTTCCTTCAGATACTTTTTCTCATCCGAGGTAACAGGCACTGCCTTCACTTCATAATAATAGGTTTTGTCCATGTCCGTCATATAGTCGGCCAGATTGACGCTGTTGCTTTCCACGGTTATCCTTTTAACCACCTTATTATCACCGTACAGGGTCAGGGTATAACCCGGCGCGTATTCCACGGACTTCCACACGGCCTTTTTCTTGGAGGTACTGCTCCAGCCTGCTTGCTGTGTATCGCCCAGCACCGTGACCGGCCGGTAATCCGCCTTCACCTGAAGGCTGGAATCATCCAGGGCCTTGGCTGACACAAAGTCAGCGCCCGTGACCTTGCATTTGGAGCGGTTCAGGGTGGCGGGAAAGTATTTTCCATCCTCTGCCACCACCGTAACCTCCACCCGGACCTTGCGCCCCGGTTTCCAGCTGTCATAATCCGTGCGGTACTGCACATCCCCAAGGGAGCAGCTTTTGCCGCTGACCGTAACCTCCGGTTCAGGTATCTCCTCCGGCTCCCCGTATACTGTCTTAAAGCTTACGTTCACGCTTTCTATCACACTGGACTGGGCGCCGTAGGCACTAAGCCCCAGCCAAAGCGACATGGCTGCCCCCAGTCCCAGGGCCGCCTTCAGCATTCTGTTTTTCTTCAATTAAAGCCACCTCCTGCTACTGTGTCCATATTCCATCCTGATTCACATAAAATCCGCTGATGCGGGTATCCCTTGCCATCTCGTATGAACCCGGATGAAAATAATACCAGTTCCCGTCTATCTGGCACCAGCCTTCCACCAACTCCCCGTTGGAATCCGCATAAAAGGTCTGGCCGTCCCTTATGATCCATCCGGTGAACATGGCGCCCTGTAGGCTGTTGTCCACCGTGTTCAGATAATACCGTTTTCCATTGAACGAAAGCCAGCCCGTATACAGGGAGCCGTCATCATTAAAATAGTAATAGTAAGGCCCAATCACCTTCCAGCCCGGCCCGGCCATGGAACCCACGGGTTCCCCGGCCTCTTCCTCCGGGCGGAAATAATACCATTGCTGACCGACCCTGGCCCATCCCACAGCCATCTGCCCGTCGGGCTGGAGATAATAATACCGCCCGTCCACATTCTGCCAGCCGGTAAGCATAAGGCCGTCCATGTTAAAATAGTACCACAGGCCATCAATCAGCTCCCAGCCGCCCCTGCCCAGGCTGCCGTCCGGATAACGGTAATTCCAGCCGTCTTCTTCCTTTACCCAGCCAACCGTATCCGCGGTTCCCCGGATTACGGAGCCGTCCTTTTTCTGCTGCCCCTTGCCATCCGATACATACCGGTCCGTAATCTGCAGCTCCCCGGATTCAATCCATTCGCTTTTTTTTCCGTATTTCACCTGTACATCCGTTGACGGTATGGTCCTTACCTTGAAGGTATAATCCCCTTCCTTTGTCATGTACGGGTAAAAATTGTACCTGTTTGACGAGGTTTTGGACACCTTGTGGACAGACTTCCCGTCCCGGAACAGCTGAAGCTCATAATACCCGGAGGTATTCTCCGGCTTGTCCCATCTGGCCTCGCCCAGGTTTTTTTCATTCCAGAAGGCATCCCCCGGAGGGTCGTACTCCCCCTTTACCCCGTTTACCCTGAGGGTCACCACCAGGTTGTCCCCGTCCCGCCTTGCGGACACAAAGGTACCCCCGCTGATTTTAACTTCCGATGACTTATAGCTTGCAAGGAAATAATCCTCCCCCACATCCTCTGGTTCCAATGTGACCTTCATCCTTGGCTCGTCTGCCGACTTAAGCTCCTCCCCGGCCTTGTCCACCCATTCCGCCCTGGATACGTGATACTTGCTGTTGCCTCCGGACACCATCACCTTGCCTTTTTCCGGGGTTCCTGTCCCGACGTCTATGCCGGGCAGGGTGCTTCCGGCCTCCAGCTTGGAATTCACCCGCACGCTCACTGATTTGATGGGCTTGGTGGCTGCCATGGATGTGATGCAGCCCCCCTGTGCCAGACAGCAGGCCAGTATGACGGCTGCTGTCCTCTTAATCCACCTGTTCGGCATCCGCTGTTCCTCCTTATATCCTTTCCTTGCTATCATCCTGTTTTGGGATACCGGACCTTTCCTGTGCCTCCGGAACCCCCTCCGGTACAAATCCCAGGAAATATATGTATATGTCTACCACAGCCTGATATAATTCCTGGGGGATGGCCGCCCCCAGCTTCATCTGGCTTAAGAGCGTGGCAAGGGAATCATCCTCGTATACAGGGACCCCTGCCTCCATGGCGGCTTCCGTGATTTTCTCCGCCATATACCCCATACCGGAAGCCACAATGACAGGCGCCCCGTTTTTCTGGGCGTCATATTTAAGGGCAACGGCTTTCTTTTTCATCAGTTCCTCAAATCCTGACATTGATGGTCCTCTCCTTTTCCCTTATTTCCGGAAATACATCCTCAATCCTCAGGCTGCCTGCTCTTTCCCTTACCAGCATGCGGCCTAGGCCTAGGCCGTTTTTCTTCATGATTCCGGCCACATGTTCCTCTATATCCCCGGACTGGCCTGCAAGGACAGGCGGCACCCCAAGCTGCATGTCCACCACCCTGTCCTTAAATATCATGAGCATTTCAAACCTGCCTAACCCCTGGACGTCAAAGTGGAACAGCATCTTTATCTTCCGGCCCTCATCCCCGGCTTCCCCGCCGGCGTCCGGGTCCGCCCAGATTTCAGACATCACATTCTTTCCCTGGTACTGGAAGGGGAACAGGATATGCAGAAGGGGAAGGTATACGCTTTCATTCAAAAGCATGCCGTTCATGATCTGATAAAACTGCTGGATATTCTCCAGTCCCGCCTCCCCGTTGGCTCCCTTTAACAAAAGGGAGGAGAATGCATCTGCAAAACCGCCCTCTTTCGGCTGTCCGTGGGCATCCAGTATGCTGTCCAGGGAAGGCATGGCATTGTCCTTAAAATAAGCTTCCACGCCGCGGCTTCCCGCTACACGGTCAAACAGCTGCTGAAGCCGGTCCATGCTTCCGTTCTCATAGCGCACCGCATGGAAGATGAGATGCATGACAGCGTCCCGCACAGCCCCGTAATCATGGGTCCTGGATACGTAATTGGACAGGAAGGGAATCAGCCTGCTGTTAAGGAAGCTTGTATTGGCTGCCGTATTCCCATTGGCCGCCCCCCAGTCCATCCCCCCTATAAGCTGCCGGAAATCATCCCTGAAGGGTCTCATCAGGAGATGGCTTATATCATCTGTCAGGGTATGCATCTGCTGAAGGAAATGGCCTCCGGATGAGTAATCGTTATATGTCTTTAAAAAGGCCAGGACCGCTTCCTTCATATTCCCGGAGGCATCCTGATACAGGATGTTCCTCAGGCCGTCAAAAAAAGGACCTGAAAATTTGGCCTGGGAAAGCTGCTGCCCCTTAAGGAAGGAAAGCAGTTCTTCCGGGGAATCCACCCTGACCGAGGAGAGCAGCCTCTCTACCAGCTCCCCTACCTCCGCCTGGTCCCCGAACAGCAGTCCGGCCGTTTCCCTGGAAAAGAGCTGTTCCAAAAGCCTGGGAAGTCCCATGCCCTCCCCCAGTTTTTTGATGAAAGCCCCGTAATTGCTTTCATAGTCAATTATGCTATAGCTTTTTTCCCCTGTGGCATCCCCGCTTTTTCCTTCCTCCTGCCCGTCCGCCCTGACAACACGGGACGGGTCCACCGGATTCTGGATTTTCTGGCTGTTCCCCTGCTCCGCAATCCTCTGGCTGTCTGATATGTTCCGGTTGTCCGGATTCAGGGAAGGACCGGTCACCTGTAAGATATTAGCCATAATACCTCCGTACTGAACTATACTTAGAAAATGAGTCTATATCTTTATATATATCGGCGCAGTCCTCCATAACCATTAGGGTTATTTCTAAAAATTTTATCTCTTTTTTTTCGAAACTGCCTTATCCCCGGTCAAAAAGCGCCGATAAATTACGTATAGCAGCAATGGGAATCCATCAGAGCACTGAATGAAAGGAGGGTGTCATGAACATCAAATTTTTTACCGGCAGCACGGATTTTCCGGATTACCGGTCCATTACCTCCGCCACCAACACACAAAAGACGTCTGCCGGCAGGGAAGCCGGTGATTACGATAAGATATCACTTAACAAGTCCCCTTATCCTGAGGATGATATGTCCTTTGCCCGTGTACTTGCCAGGGAGGCCGCGGCCAGACTGGAGGCCGGCGTAAGCAGCGAACGGGTGCTGAGTTTAAAGCAGCAGGTGGAGTCAGGAACCTATCGTCCCGACGCCAGGCGCATAGCCGAGAAATTACTGGGCTACCGTTAATGAAGGAGAATGAACCATGGATAATCAGAACGGCACAACGGATTTGCTGGAGGAATTTGCCGCCTCCATTGAACAGCTGGCCCATACCATTGAGGGCATTGCCAGGCTTGAGGAGGAAAAGGCAGAAACCGCTTCCCTGGGATATCATGACAGGATGGACGGAATCCTTAAGCGTGAGCAGGTATATATATTAAAGCTCAGGGGACTGGAGCAGAAGCGTCTGCGGCTGGCTGAAGCCATGGGCTGGAAAGGACTTACCTTCCGCCAGATTCTCAGTCAGTCCACCTCAGAACAGGCCGGCCGCCTCTCCCCCCTGTTCACCCGGCTGGACAGCCAGATTAAGCATCTTCGTGAGGTAAAGGATACCGCGGAGCGGATGATTCAGGTCAGGCTCAGGGAATTTAACATGATCCTCTCCAGCACAACAGGCGGGGGCTGCGATGAGAACGGCGTTCCTGTCAAAGGACCTTCTTCTTTTTTTCACGACCGATACGTATAAGCGGGCACATACCGCCACCACAACAATCCGGAGGATGATACCATATGATACGAGCCACATTTTCCGGCTTTTCCACTGCTTTCTCGGCCCTTCAGGCCAGCCAGAAGCGTCTGGACATAGTCGGACAGAATCTTTCCAATATGAACACGCAGGGATATACTCGGCAGCAGCTTGAAACCTCCAGCCTGAATTACAGCAATCCCATTTCCCGTTATATGAACGGTTCCCAGATTGCAGTGGGCTTTGGTGTGAGCATGGATAAAGTCAGCCAAATCCGGGACCCCTATCTGGATGCCCAGTACAGGGCCCAGATTAACAAGTCCGGTTATTCCGATACCCTTCAGTCAGCCCTGGACACATTGTCCAAGGCCCTGGACGAGAGCAGCATTGACGGAATCCGCACCGCCTTTGACGACGTCCAGTCCACCCTTACCAATTTACAGGATAAGGGCAATGACTCTGTGTATGAAAGCGAACTCCGTTCCCGCATGCAGTCCCTCACCAACCTGCTCAACGACGCGGCCCGCCAGATAGAGGCAGCCGAAAAGGCAGAGCTGAGCAAGCTGGACGGAACAGGCACCAGCGAACAGGGCGCCGTGGATAAAGTCAATGACATCTTGCGCCAGATCGGGAATCTGAACCACCAGATCAAACAGAATCAGGTCCTTGGACAGCAGAGCCTGGAACTGTTGGATGAGCGCAACAGCCTGTTGGATGAGCTGGCCAGCTACATCCCCATCGAGGTGACTTATTTTAAAGATGCGGAGCATGACGGCAAGATGACAGACCCGGTTTCGGGCAATATTGTCGATGCTCCTAAAGAATTATACAACTATGATTCCAAGGGCAATATCATCAGCAGGAAGGAATGGCCCGATGACCTTAAAGTAGAGCTTGTATACAGGGATACCACGGACCCGGAGGGCACCACCCACAGGCTAACCCTTATCAACGGCACCGAAGGCACCCTGGGCAGCAACTATGGCAAGCTTACCCCTGTGGACAGCAACCCGGCAGACCCCACGGCTGTTTCCATCCAGTTCACCCCTGCTTCTTCCAGCGGCGAGACTTCAAAAAAAGCCTCTGCCACCGGTATCCAGCTGGCCTCAGGCTCCATACAGGCCAGCCTGGATATGCTTGGCAAGAAAGGTACCGGGGACCCGGTTGCCACTGGTTCTTCGGTCCAGGATGACGTAAGGGGCTATCAGTACTATATGAAACGCCTGGATGAGCTGGCCTCCCATTTCGCCAAAATCATGAACGATGCAAATGCGGAAGGCGGTCGGGGAAAGCTGCTCACCAACAGGACCGACCCGGCTGCGGATATCACTGCCCTGACCATCGGCATCAGCAAAGAATGGGTCAATGGAACCGTGCAGCTGGGAAAAAAGGACGGCAGTTCCAAGGACACGGTCCTGTCCATGCTGAATAACATGAAAAAGACCCATGCCGAATTGGGGAATAAGTCCTTTGCTGATTATATGAATAATGTATCCACCATACTGGCCAATGACTCCAGCAGCAACATCAACGCCCTGAAAACCAATGTAACGGTTTTGAACAGCATACAGGATTCCAGGGACTCCATATCAGGAGTCAGCCTGGATGAGGAGGCGTCCAATATGATGACCTATCTTTCAGCTTATAATGCTGCTTCACGTCTCATGACGGCTTTGGACGAAGCACTTAACACCCTGATCAGCGGCACCGGCCTTGTGGGAAGATAAACAGAACCTGATGATGGAGGTATAAAACAATATGCGCGTCACTAACTCATCATACTACCGGAATTTCACCAATTCCATCAATGATGTACACGGCAGGCTGAATAAAAGCATGAATAAGGTATCCAGCGGGAAAGCTTACGAAAAAGCGTCCGACAATCCCCTGGCCTACTATGAGGGCAAGAAAATAGACAACCAGTACCAGGACACCCTGAGCAAGCTTGGGCTTATCACCAATGTGAAGAACCGGCTTTATCAGCAGGAGCTGGGGGCCCGTTCCATTCAGAACAGGCTGTCCGAGGCCAAGAAAAAGATTGAGTATGTCCGCTCCGACAGCAATAACAGCGATATGCAGATTGTGCAGACAGTCCGGGACGACCTGCTCCAGAAGCAGCAGTCCATGGTCAATGATTTAAACGCACAGTATCAGAACAATTACATTTTTGGCGGCAGCGACACCACCACTCCGCCCTTCACCCTGAGCGCGGATGGCCGGGAGTTAACATTTTCCCACACGTTTGCAGGGGATGATTACGTCACCACCATGAAGATGACACTTGAGGAATCTGGCGGAACCTATCAATATTCATTCAGCGGCTTTACAGATGATCCACGCAGGCCAATGGATGCAGATGAAACCCTGGACAATATCGTCAAAGCCATGCGCGAGACCGGTTACATGGATGTGGGTTACGGCAATATCTCGGAACCCGATACCCTTTTGGACACCAATACAGGCGGGCTTAACCTTATCACCGGACTTTCCGCCGGCGCCATGAATGCAATGTCGGACAGCCAGGCAAAGGATGAGGTCATAAAAAGGCTGAACAACAGTCCCGTTGCACTGGTGGGCAAGGCTGTCATTGCTTCCGATAACTATATTGGCGGAGGCAGCAGGGAGGATTTCTCCTCCGCCCTGGGGACGGTTATGGATACAATGACTGACACGGAGCATTCGGTCAGCACCGTATACAGCGACCTGGGCAATAAGTATTCCCTTCTGGAATCAACCGAGGAAAAACTGACCACCATCAAGCTTGCCCTGACTGAGCAGTATAAAGAGAAATTGGGGGCAGACCCCTATGAGGCCATAACCGAGATGTTTTCTTACCAGCAGTCCTATAACGCGGCGCTTCGGGTGGGTTCTAATATGATGTCTTCGTCCTTATTTGATTTTGTGAAATAATTTTCGTAACTGATTTCCTGATTATGTTCCATACCCGGGAAGGAGGTGTCCATGATGGAACAGCTTATAAAAGTCTCTTCCGTTCCCTTCCAGGCCATCCGGTTCACCCAGAACGCGCGCCTGGTTCCGGCGGACAATATGGCATTGGAGCGCCATAAAGCCCTGGTGCGCCATCATGCCTTCCTGTCGCGGTTCCGGGCCGCCTCTGGCTGTGTGGACTATGATTTCCTTAATCAGGTGAACGCTGCCTTTTCAAAAGAAACCAAGGCCAGCCAGCCCCCGGCATCCTTTTCAGGACTGCCCCCAACCGGTGTACCTGCTGCGGGCAGGGACGCGTCCGGTTTGGTGTCCCGGTCAGTCCCGGGAAACCAGTCAGCTCCGCTCCGCCCGCAGCCTGTTTCCGGGGCATCCCCTGCCTCCCCTGCTTCTTTTAACTCATCCGTATCCGGCAATACGGACCCGCCGGTCCATGCATCTTCTGTCCAGGTTCCGGCAGAAGCCGCTGCCGCTTACATAGTCCAGCGCGGTTCTTTTGAGCTGCGTGTGGCAAAAGGCGAGCTTTCCTATGTGCCGCCCCTTGTCATGACCATTGTCACACAATACCCTGATATACAGTTTGAGTATACCGGGGGTTTTCATTACATTCCTCCCCGCGAGGATTCTTCTGGAACCAATATGAACGTATCAATATAGGAGTCATGAAACTTATGAAAATACAGACTGATTATTTTGGAGAGGTGGAATATGACCAGGAAGACCTGGTTACCATAAGCGGAGGCTTTTTCGGCTTTTCCGATTTGACGTACTATCTTCCCATCTGTCTCAGTGAAGATGAGGGCTCCCTGCTTCTGATGCAGTCCACAGAGCAGCCGGATATTGCCTTTGTGGTCATCAACCCCGCCTTCCTGTCACCAGACTATTCCCCCATACTCTCCCAGGAAGAGCTCGCCTGTCTGGATGTGTCAGACAGTGGGGAGCTCTCTTACTATGCACTATGCGTTATCCGGAATAACTACCTTGAAAACACGGTCAATATGAAATGCCCCCTTGCCATTAACCCCGAAACCCGGAAGGGAAAACAGGTCATACTCGAGAACCCGGACTACGGGTACCGCCATAAGATAAGTTCCTTTCCGGGCATGCTGGAGCCGCCAAATACAGATGACAGGAGTGATGGATATGCTGATACTGCGGAGAAAAAAGAATGAGAGTATCCTCATTGGTGATAACATCCGGGTCACGATTACGGAATGCGCTTCCAACGGGGTGCGCCTTGCCATTGAGGCTCCAAAACAGATTTCCGTTATCCGTGAGGAACTGTTTGAAGCTGAGAAGATGAATAAGGCCTCACTTGCTCCTGAGAGCAGTTCGGTCCGGTCCCTTCAGGCCGCCCTGCGAAGGCATCTTTTCAATAATGAAGCATGATACCTGACATGCTGTACCGGAGGGGGATTTATGGACACAAATGATAAAACCATGAAAAATGAAATCCATCGCCTGCAGGAGCGCATCCTGCTTCTGGAACAGAATGACAAGCTCACAGGCCTGATGCATAATACGGTCTATCTAAAAAAAATAGATGAACTTCTAGCCGAACATCCTGATTGGGAATTCTCACTGATTTACTTCAGCATCAAGAACCTAAAGCTTATGAATATCCAGCAGGGAACCCACTATGGAGACCGTTTTCTCTGCCATATAGCCAGTTACCTGCGGCTTCCGCAGGAAAAGGACGTACCCATTCTGGTATCGCGCGTGTATGCCGACGCATTCTCCGTATTTCTTCCAAGTTCAGAAGAAAAATCCATGACAACGCAGATTTTCCTGGCATATTCTGATTTTTCCACGACCATGACGCCGCCCTCCATCGGTATACGTCATGTAAAGGGGACAGAAACAGCTGCCCATTCCCTGTTAAACCAGGCCTATATGGCCGCGTCCTCCATTTATGACATAGATGACAGGCATGTGGTGGTATATGGTGATTCTATGTACAAAAATTTCGTGCTGGAACAGATTATATTATCCGACTTTAAAACCGCCCTGGAACACCATGATTTCCAGCTTTATTTCCAACCGAAATATAACATTGCCTCCGGCAAGATAATCGGCGCCGAAGCCCTTGTCCGATGGGACCATCCAACAGCCGGATTCATCTCCCCCGGCCAGTTCATACCCATACTGGAACAGTATAACCTGATTCAGGAACTGGACTGCTACATCTGGGAATCCTTGTGCTTCCATCTTCATCAGTGGAACGAAAAAGGATATCCCCCCATTCCGGTCTCGGTAAATGCTTCCAGAATCAGTATCGGGAGCCTGGATGTGGCTGCAATCCTGGAAAGTCTGGTGAAAAAGTACCAACTCTCTCCATCCCAGCTGGAAGTGGAGATAACGGAAAGCGTTTATGCAGAACATCCGGACTCTATAAAAAATACCATTGACCGATTACATCAGGCCGGTTTTGTTGTCCTTATGGACGACTTTGGAAGCGGATACTCTTCCCTCAGCTTTCTGGCCGACACAAATGTGGACGTAATAAAGCTGGATATGCGTTTTCTGAATTGTGACACACCGAAAAGCAACTATATCCTTTCCTCTGTTATCCGCATCAGCTATTGGCTGAACCTGCGCATCATTGCCGAGGGCGTGGAAAACCAGAAGCAGGCAGACACCCTTCTTAAAATCGGCTGTTTCTACGCCCAGGGCTTCCTGTTCTGCAAGCCAATTCCCTCCTGTGAATATGAAAAGCTGCTGCCCGGCAATTATTTGGATGTTACGGACATGGGCGCACAGAAGGGGAATCTCAACGGACTTGTATCCACCCTTGACCTGTTCTCCCAGAATATGATTAACGAACAGGTAACGGAACTGCTGTTAGGCGCTGTTGTGGTATTCTGCCTGAAGGGCTCCAGTCTGAGCATATTAAATGTAAATAAAGCCTTCTGCGCCCTGTTCCAGAGCCAGGACGTGCCCTGCCCCGGCGATGACCTGCTATCCATCCTGAAGCTCAGGCATCCGGATGTTTTTCTTTCCGTATGCCGCCGCACGGCAAGGCTGAACCCGTCCGGCGGCCGGACCACATACATCCAGTCAGGAAAGAATCCACACCTCTATAAGACAGAGCTTTATTGTCTGTCCGTAAAACCAGACTCAGCCATCCTCTACGCAAAGATTTCCGATGCATCTGAACTGTACCACAGCCTGAATAACGCCCGCCTTTACAAACAGCGGCTGCAGGTTATCATGGATTCCCCCGGATTCCCGTTCTTTGAACTGGATATAAAATCCCACATTGCCGCGTGTTCATCCCTTGCCTGCAGGCTTCTGGGCTTAACAGCCAGGTCACTGCGCGCGCCGGAAGGATTTCTGGAGCAGGGAATCATTTGTGACGATTATAAAGCCGCATTCTGCCGGTTCTTCCTGACGGTTTACATCAAAAAACAGGACAGCTCCTGCAGGCTGGCCATCTGCCTTGCAGACGGCGCCCGTGTCAATGCCCGTCTTTCCGTTTTCACGCTTCGGGACTCAGGTGGGATTCAGACCGCAGTCGGGACATTGGAACTGGAGAAAGACAGGGCTGGGGACAGTTTTCATTCATAGGTATCCTTATCCTTCACACTCCCTGCCAGCAGGCCCGCCATAAGCCGTACGCCCCGCCGGACCCAGTAAACCGGCAGCAGCACCGGCAATTTTTCCAGGAAAGGATATATGGCGCACATATATCGGAATTCAGGGAAAAGCCAGCGAAGCTTCCTCATGAACGCCGCCCTGTAACCCTCCAGCCGCTCCATGAATATGGCCTGCCTGTCCCTGCGTCTCTCCTTCCCAATATCCTGCTTTATCAGAGAAGCCAGTCGCAGGGCCTGGTGGTCTGTCTCCCGGCTGATTGCGCCCCGGCTCAGGATCCGGTTCTCCAGCACATCATAGACCCCCATGTCCTCGGGACGGCTGTCCTCCAGGATATCCTCCTTTGAACCAAACCACATATAGGAAATATGCAGTATTTTTTCAGCCAGTCCGTCAATCTGGAATTCTTTCAGCCGGTTGGCAATATATTCCCGGTTCATTTCCTCCCGCCACGCCTTGTGATATAAATACAGGTCCAGGACTTCCCTGATTAAAAGTTCATCCTCCGTATAGTGGTAAGCTGCCTGGGCCGCCATGAAAATATAGCGGTTTTCAATGGAAATGGTCCTCACATAATTGGAGGAGTTTCTAATGAAGGCAGTTTCCATCATACGCTGCATGCCCTTACCGTAAGGACGTGTGCGGAAGGGCAGTTTATGGTACAGCTCCACGCAGAAGCCGGAAGCGCGAATCATGCGTTCCCCATATCCCTTGTAAATCCGTTCCGTCTCATATCCCAAATCCACCAGATACCCTTTGGCCAGGGAATAGCTTCCCTCGTCAAGCTTCAGCCTGAGGGGGTTATTGGCCGACATTTCCTGTATCTGGTACAGGAGACGTATCCTGCTTGTGCTCAGGATGATACATGGAACCTCCATCATATCTAAAAGCGTCAGTATCTCCCGCTCCCCATCCTCCGATGTATCGCTGTATGACAGCGACTCCTGATACCGCCCGAAAAACCGTTCCATCCAGCGCTCCGGTACCTTCTCTCCATTTCCAAGTATCCCCAAATATACCACATTGGCAATCTTGTGGTAATCAGCTGTCCGGTACATATGCTCCCAGTCAATCCTGCTGTGTATGGCCTTAAGGTCATCCTGACGCACGATACCGCCTACCAGATTCACAAGAAAACGTCCTTCAAATATTAACCGATCCATATATCTCTCCCATCGCAGTGACATAATCCAAAGAAAGCTGCACATAAAGTATGTACAGCTTTGCTAACACATCCCTTATGCCAGGGTGTTGAACAGCAGGCCAACCGTATAGAAGTTGGTCATGTTGTACGGTCCGCTTCTGGCAAAATTGGATAAATACCGGAAGTTGGCAGAAGATGTTTCCTGCTCCCTTTTGCTGACAACAGCGGCAAGGTCACTGTCCACAATTCTCTGGACCGGGTCGGACAGGGCTGACTCCGCCCGCCTGGCCGCCTTTTCCGCCATTCCAAACTGCCCGCCCAAAAGGGATTTCGTACCTTCCAAATCCGTTTCCAGGGCATTCTTTAAGGTATCTTTGTCTAATTCCAGTTTACCGTCCTTATTGTAGGTAATCCCCACCGCCTTCAGGGTCTTGGCGTCCGCCATCCCCCGTCCAAAGGACGCCAGGTGCGATGCTGCTCCGGTTCCCCTGTCTCCATTGTCTTTCAAAAGACCGGATACCTCATTGTAGCTTTTCACCAGGTCTTCCACCGCAAAAACCACGGTATCCTCATCAATGCCGGTGTAGACCCTGGCCTCTCCTGTTCCTTTCAGCTCCGCCTCAATCCTGCCGTAATCCAGACTGATTTTGTTGGAATCCGAACGCAGGGTCCGGGCACTCCCGTTCCCGGTCACCGTGTACACAGCATCCTGGGCCCGGACAGCAGCATCCTCAATACCGGATGCAGCCCCTGTGGCTCCGCTGACCGTAAAGCCGCCGGCTTCCCCTTCCCTGGCTGATGTAAGCACCAGGGACACCCTTCCGTCCACATTGGACACGGATGCCCTGACGCCTGCGCCGGACTGGGCGTTGATGGTTCCTGCCGCTTCCTGGTACATCTGGTGATAGGTCTTGGCTGTCCCGTTTTCATTGACACTGCTCACGGCCACAGATATGGTACCGCCTTCAGGGCCGGTAATCTCAAATTCCATATCCGCCCCCGGGTCCACCTGTTCCTGGGCATGGTGTGACGCGCTGGCATTCTGCTGCGTCTGGGCCAGGGACTGGACATTCAGGGTGATATCCGTATCCCCTTTCAGCCGGTAGGACGCAGAAGCCACGGCCACAGAGCTGTCCGTGGTGGTTACCTGATAGTCATTCCATACATTTTTACTGCTGCTCTCCGTAAGCTTTAAAGCCGCTGTCTCCAGTCCGGTCAGCTTTGACTGATAGTCCTTCAGGAAATTCTGGATATCCTCATAGGCCGCCTTGGATGATGACGTGGCTGAGGACACCCGCTTAACGGGACTTACGGCCTGATAACCGGAAGAACGTCCGGTACCTGAGAGCCGGATTAGATTGAGCATATTCTGATACTGATAGCTGCTCCCGGATATGCCGTTAACCGTCATGGCAACTCCTCCTTTCCTTATTTATTAGATGCATAGTAGGACCGCCTGCCGCCAATGTGTTGGTTCAGGCGCTGGTCCGCCTCCCGGACCTCTTTTAACAGTGAGGCGGTCTTACTGCGTATCTCAAGAATCTTTCTCTCCTCAAATCCCTTTGGCTCACCTGTCCTTAAGAACTCCTGTGACATCAGCCAGCGGACCTGCCCTGCTTCCTCCGGCCCCTGTTCGGCCATCAGCCATATCTGTTCCCCGGCAGCTTCAATCCTGGCCATCTCGTCGGCCCGCATCTGAAGAATCAGTCCAAGGGATACCTGGTCATTTCTTGAAGCTGACTCCAGCAGTTCGCCTGTAAGCCGTTTCATTTCCTGCATCCCGTTTAAACGTTTCTGCAACAGGAGCATGATTCGTTCCAAATCCAATGCCATATCCTCTCCTACCCCAGGATTCCCCTGTTCTGGACCACATGTGTATCCTTGACCTTCAAGCTGGCCTGGTCAAACGCATCCTTCAGTTCAGAAAGGATGCGTCGGACCCTTCCTATCTCCTCTTTCTCCCGCTCCCGTCCGGCCTTAATCCTGCTGATATCATAAATCAGATATTGATAAATACGCCTTAAGTCCCGGCTGATTGGCTGCTGCATGTCCAATATATCAATCAGATACCGGACAATACGTGAGGTACGCAAAAGGGAATCCTCAAACATCCCGTATTCCTTGTCTTCCAGCGCGTATTCTGCCTTTGACAGGCGCCGGATTGCCTCCTCGTACAGCAGCAGCAGTAATTCCGGACCGCTCATGGAGTATATGCTGTTTTCTTTATACTTCTGGTAACCGTTCATTCCATTCCCTTCCTGACAGATACAACATGCCTTCCATCACGCCTGGAACTGGGCCAGATAGCTGGCCTGGCTATTCATCTGGTTAATCAATGTCTCCATGGTGGTAAACTGGCTGATGTAACGGTCCTGTTCACTGGCAAGCCTTGCATTCAGCGTATCCAGGACACTCTGCATTTCTTTCAGATCCTTATAAATCTGGTTATTCATGATAGAAAGCGGTATCTTTTCAGAACCAGCCTCCTCAATCAGACGGCCGTAGGAGTTTCCGTTCCTGTTGGCATATTTGGTGGCATATGGCGTCAGGGTATCTTCTATGATGCTGGCAAGCCCTTTCTTTATGTCACCGCCTCCGGTAAATACATTCGACACCTTTTCAGGGTCGCTGGTCATGGCTGCCTTGAACTTTGCCTCGTCAAAGGTAATGGTGCCGCCGTCCAGGTAATCATCGGAAATGGTAATCCCCATCTCCTCCAGATCCTTATAGTTGGCGCCGTTAGCCATCAGGTTTGTGAGCACGCCCTGCATGTCCAGGCTCAGGGCCCGCATGGTGGCGTCATTGTAGAGCAGCCCCTGCTTGGCCTTTTTCTCCCAGTTCTCAATGGACTTATCCGACATCTCATCCTTCTGTTCTTCGGTAAGAGGCCCGTAGGCTTTATCCGGCCTGGTTGTAACCTGGGTATTGATTTCCTTAATCATTTCATTGTATTCTTCAATGAATTTTTTGACCGTCTCGGTCACTCCGTCCACATCGGCTTTGGCGCTGAAGGTGACGGCCTTGGACCGGTCGGAATTCCAAACCCCGCTGGCATCCTGGGTCACATTGCCGAATTCCTGGGACACCGTGACCCTCAGTCCCTCAAGGTCAAAGGTATTGGATGAACTCTCAATCATTGTGCTGATACCGTTGCCGTAGCTTACCAGGACCTGGGCATTTTTTCCCATTTCAAAGTTTCCGTCTGTGTAGTTGCCAGCTGCATCCTTTACGGCCCCGAATATATCCGCAGAGGCCCCTTCCAGCTGAATCTCCCTGCCGCTGCCTGTCTCAGATGATATCAGTACGAACTGGTTGGTGCTGCTAAGGTAGGAAGCCTTGACCCCCACGTCTTTGTTGGTGTTTATCTTATCAATCATACCCTGGATGCTGGTATCAGCCGTGACGCCTCTAATCGTCTCACCGTTAATCTTCAAACCACCTGTCTCCAGGGAGTTAAGGAACTGCGCCCGCTTCGCCTCTGCGTCAGGCCCATCTGGTATCAGCTTGTCTATATTATCCCTGATGCTGCCTTCCAGGTTCAGCTTATTGCTGGCTCCCTTCTGTATTCCCAGGACATTCCTGATTTCCGCGTTGTCAGAGGTAACTGTAAGTGTTTGATTCGACGAGGCATTGCTTCCCAGTTCAAAGGAAAGCGGGTCAATGACCGGATTACCGTCAGTCCCGATGACTGGATTACCATCCGCGCCATAGTGGGTGCCTCCGGCCACTTTAATATTATCCGTACCAAACGCCTGGTTCAGCCTGCCCTGTATGATGTCCTTTAAATCGTCCAGGTCCGCAAACGTATCGCCGCTTTTCACCAACTCTATCTCCTTGGTCTGGCCTCCGAAACTGATTGTAAGCTTTTTCCCGGTAAGATACTGTGTCATGGTCTGTCTGTTTACATACGTGTCGTTTAACTGCTTCTGGTTTTCGTTAAACTCACTGAGGCTGATTCCGTCTGAAACCGTCTTATCTGTTCCGTCCGCATTCTGGGGATTGTATCCCAGGGCGGTGAGGGCGCTTGAACTGGAGTTAATCACCAGGTTGGTGGTCTTTCCTGCCTTGGTCTGCAGGTTCATCTTGCCATCTGCGTATACGAATTCCATTACATCCGAAATAGAATCCTCCCCTGATTTGATGCCGGACTGGGACAATGCCTTGTTCAGCTGCATGGCCAGCTTTTCTCCGCCCGTCATGGTTACCCCGTCCACCTCCACGGCAGCATCCAGGTCTATGGTATAGTCAATCGGCACGGTTATATCCTTGCCGTCCCCATCCTTATCCTTATAGGAGGAAGGGAAGGTAAATATCCCCGCCGACTGGTACTGGTCCCCGCTGTATGTCCCGAACCTCAGCTGTCTTCCCTGCAGCAGGGAGCTTTTATACACGGGATTAGTAAGGCTGTCCTGGGTTATGCCTGTATGGATGGATGAGGTACCTTTGGAAGCAGACTGGAGCGTTGATGAGCTGGCCAGCTGCTTCACCCCTAAAATTGACAAATAGTCCAGCATATTGGAAGACCCTGTGGCCGACACGAACTTGGTGATATCCGAATCCCCCATTGCCGTAATCTGATTCTTGGCAAACATGCTGGGATACTTAAGATTAGTGCCTGATGCAAAGGAAAAATAGTTATCCTGCAAAGCCAGCATCTTATCGCTGACCGCCTGAAATGCCTCCTGCTTCCAGCCAAGGCTTGTCATCTTATTCTTTTGGTTTGTTATCTTAGACTGGGTTCCGGCCGTCATCTGCTCGATAATGGAATCCCGGTCAATTCCGGAACCAAAACCGCCATACCCTCTTAAACTGGTATTTCCAAGGCTGCTTGCTGCTCCTGATACACTTGCCATCTGTATTCTCCTCTCACATCCGCTGCTAAATGATTTTCAATCTCCTGCGTTTCCCCCGGTGCACAGGGAACATGCTGCCGGTAACGCATAGTCCTGCTATCTATAATTTATTTATCGGCGGGTTTTGAAGAAAAATAATAAAAAGTGCCCAAGTTTATCAACCTGTGCACTTTTTTATTTTAAACGCTTCATTCATCATTCTTTACTTGTCATAGGGACCGGAACGGTCGTGTCTTGGGTTTTCTTTTACATCCATGCATGCCTTGATGATTTCCGTGAGGATCCTTACCTTGAATTTGCTTTCATAGAATCCGATGATGGGAGCCGTGGAACTCTCGTCCACCACAACATACTTTGCAGGGAGCCTGGTGAGGATAAGGGCCATCACATCCGCCTGGCAGCGGCTGCACATACATACGTCATACTGTTTCAGGTATTGCTTCAGGTTCATCCGCTTAAGAATCTGCTCCATCACATTGACCATATGGTAATGATCCAGTTTTCCCTGAATCTCTTCCTCCAGCTGGTCTGTGAGCCGGTCCAGGATCTTATTGGAAATATTGTCATTCCGGCTGGTCTCATCTACCACAATCACAGTCTTATCGCCATTGGCCGTGATCCTTGATACGGGTTCTTTTGGATTGACCGCTTCCTGGGCTGTTTCTTTTGGCGCCCCGCCCTGGACCGTCTCTTTGGACGCCTCGCCCTGAGCCGTCTCTTTTGGCGCCCCACCCTGAGCCGCCTCTTTTGGCGCCCCACCCTGGGCTGCTTCGGTCACCGCATCCTTTTTCTCCTGTTGGGCCTCTTCCTTTTTTTCAGCAGCAGCAGCCTCTTGTTCCGGGGCGCTTCCATTGGTAATCAGGTTCAGTACATGGGATGTCTTATTGGTCTTCCTTGGCACGCTCCATCACCTCCTTTATGTGGATGGCCTCCCCAACTTCCTGGATTAAATCCTGGTAATCCTTTACGGCTGACGACCGCGGATTATAGTCAAATATGCTTTCGCCGTGGGCAGGCGCTTCCGCTATGGCCACCCCGGTACGGATTTTGGTCCTAAACACAACTGTATTAATCTGCAACGCCAGCTGCTGGGCCATTTCCATCACATCCCTGGAGAGAAGGGTCCGCTTATTAAAGCGGGTCAGCAGGATTCCCATGACCTTAAGGCCCGGGTTAAAGCTCTCCCTGACAGACTCTATGGTCTCCTTAAGCTGGGCCAGCCCCACAAGGCTTAAGATGTCGGATGCCAGTGGAATGATCAGGTAGTCGGAAACCGCATAGGCGTTCACTGTCAGAAGGTTAAGGGCCGGCGGTGTGTCGATGATGATGTAATCGTACTGCTCCATCACCGGCGCCAGCGTTTCCTTCAGTATGCATTCCCCTGGACCGGAGGACGTCCGCTCCACCCCGCTGCTGAGGGTGATGTCCGCGGTCAGTATATCGCAGTATTCTGTCCGGCAGATGGCTTCCTGTACCGGAAGCGTGCCCTTTAACGCGTCCAGCACCGTGGGCCCATTGGCCGTCTCCACGCCCAGACAGAAGCCCAGATTTCCCTGGGGGTCCAGGTCCACTCCCAATACCCTCAGTCCTTTTGCCGCAATCCCGGCAGCCAATGCAGCGGAAGTGGTGGTTTTCCCCACTCCGCCCTTCTGATTGGAAACAGTTATGATAGTAGCCAAAGCGTTACCTCCGAATTCAATCTTATTTTATATATGATATTGGTTTTACGGCTGCCACAGAGGCAGCTCTTCCCCGGGACTGCAGTCCACTGCCTGTTTCACCGTCTCCGGGTCCAGGGGAAGCAGCCCTTCCGTCACCGGAGAGCCTGCCTCCTGGCCAGCCTGGGCAAGGGCGAGAGTCCATTCCTCCAAATCACACTTAAGCCCATTCACATAATATAAAGGGTCTCCCCAATCATCATACTCCAGTTCAAAATGCCACAGGCTCTCAAACCGGAAGCCGTTGTCCTCCATCTGGAAGCAGTCCCTCTCACCGCTGTCCTTTGCAATGGTAAGCCACACAGACTGGCTGTCCTGGTTATAGGAAAGATAGGATTTCTCCGGGCCGTCCAGGTCTGCCTCCGAGGCAGGGACCAGTTCTTCCTCCGCAGGATCCCAGACAGCGGTCAGTACCACCCGTCCGGGTGACTGCACCTGGTCCGTCACCACCACATCCCGGTATCCGTCGCCGTTTATGTCCCACAGCATGAAACCAGGGCGCAGGGCGCCCTCCCTTTCTTTATATGCCTTATCCTTCATCTGCCTTTCCAGCTGCTTTTTAACAGCCTTCCGGTAGGTGTCAAAGGACTCCAGGATAAGACCGTCCGGTCCCACATAGTGGTCATCCGGTGTGAACATGTTAAAGCATTTGGCCCCGTCATCTCCCATATAATACTTGTTTTTATCGCGTTTGTCCGTCACCCATCCCGTCTTCATGCGGCCTTTGGAATCCACATAGTATTCCTTCCCCTGGTCCTCAATCCATTCATCCTCTGCCGGACTGCCGGGGGAATAAAAATACATCCAGTATTTTCCATCCTCCGACTGGTCCCAGGTGCCCTCCTGGGCCCCGTGTGCGCAAAGGGGAACCGCCAGGACAAGAGCCGCAGTAATGAGGACTGCACTGCCTCTAATCAAAATCAACCTTTCCCATCTTCTCAATGGAATCCTCCACACTGTCCACCAGCTCATGGATTGCTTCATACACAGCAGATGATTCATTGGCCATCCGGCCGATTTCCTCTGCCACCACGCTGAACCCCACTCCGGCCCGGCCCGCGCGGCCTGCTTCAATGGACGCGTTCAGGGACAGCATTTTCTCCATGGTGGCGGTCTGTTCCAGTTCCCTTGTCTTGGTCTTAATCTGTCCCACCGCGTCCTGGACCTTCTGGGATTCCTGGTTAAACACCTGCATTTTTGACTGGTTTATTTTCTGGTAATAGCTGAGGTTAATCCACTGGTTCATGACCGTGGAAAACAACTCTGCCGACGAACGTATCATTTTCTCAGACCGGACAGGCACCTTACCCAGGGCCTTCAGGTACTCCTCCTCGTCAATGCCCAGCTCCCTGGCAATCCTCCGGAATTTTTCAGGGTCCGGCTTCTGTGGAAGGACCTGTCCGCCAATCACAGCGCCCACCTTCTCCCCGTTAATCATGAGGTCCGCGGCAAAATCCATAAGCCCTGCATGGCAGAAATAGGAACCCTTTCCCTCCCTGTCGCATTTCTCACAGCGCTTAAGGCCTTCGGCATTTCCCCTTGTATATTTCATGCAGAAATCTGTAAAATTGCTTCCCCTGGAAATATACTCCCCCTGGGAATCCACGGCAATGGCGGCCAGCCCCGTTGCATCGGAAAACAGGTCCTGTATCCGCTGGAATTCATTCAAATCCACGATTTTCCTTATATCCATACTGTTTTCATCTTCTTTCCATCAATATGCGCTGTTTTTTGTCCGCCCCGCGGGTCAGGACTGCCTTACATGCTGGGCAACCTTCCTGTCATCCGTCCTGATATGCATTAACAGCTTTCCAACCATCTGGTTCAGACTGTTTAATGCGGTGATGGAAGCGCCCTGGTTCTTTATATCCCTGGCAGTCACGGCCAGTTCACCTTTATACCATTCATGGAACTGCCTGTGGGCAGCATAACCGGGATATGAGGCCTGCACCTGAAGCTTTTCCTCATCCCCAAAATGCTTGGCCACATAGGACACAAGGAAATCCAGGGTGGACTCCACCTGGCTTCGTCCTTTTCCCTGGGAACAGGCGTCCAGCAGGTCGTTCACCGCCTTGAAAAGCTGCCGGTGCTCACTGTCAATCAGGGCGTTGCCTGTTTCCAGGTCCTTTGTCATCTCATATCTCATGTCCTTTTCCTCCTATGCCTTTTTCTGTCCCTGGAATTTTCCCATATCCTGGCCGTACTTCTTAAGCAGTTCGTCCAGAATGGATACAAGATGGCCGATTTCCGGTTTGGCCAGCTGTTCGTCTGCTCCCAGTTCCCTGCCCTTCCTGCGCATCTGCTCGTCAATCAGGGATGAGAAGATGACCACGGGCAGCTTTTTAAGTCTTGGGTCATCCTTAATCAGCTTTGTCAGCCTGTGTCCGTCCATCTCCGGCATCTCAATGTCTGTGATGACCAGGTTCACCTTCTCGTACAGGTCATTGTCATCCCGGATGGATAAAAGGTAATCCCAGGCCTCCTGTCCGTTATTAAAATTCATGATGTTGGTAAATCCGGCCCGCTCCAGGGAATCGTCAATCATACGTCTAAGCAGGATGGAGTCCTCCGCAATCAGGATAGGGGATTCACACAGGGGCCTATCGCCCATGGCCTCAATCTCCGAGACCTGGATACTGGTCTCCGGCGCTATCTCCGCAACAATTTTCTCAAAATCCAGGATGGTGACCAGCTGGCCCTCACACTGGGCAATGCCGGTAGCAACGCTTTCATCCCCATTGGCAATGGTCTTATCCGGCTTCTGTATGTCCTTCCAGGAAATGCGGCTGATTCCCTCGATTCCCTGTACCCGGAAGGCCACTGTCATTTTGTTGAAATTAGTCACGATGAATAAATCCCTGGCCCCGTTTTCCGGCCGTGTCCCGGACAGGTAGTACGCAAGGTTGATGACGGTGATCAGGGATTCCCTGGGCTTGAAGATTCCCTCCACAGCCGGGTGGGCGTGAGGCATGGGCTTTACCTTCTCACTCATGATGATTTCCCTTACCTTTGCCACGTTAATTCCATAGAACTCCCCCAGGACAGTGAATTTCATGATTTCAATTTCATTTGTCCCGGATTCCAGCAGGATGCCTTCCTTCTCTTTCTGCATAACAAAAACTCCTTTCTATAAATGCTTTTCAGGTTTCCCAAATGTCCGGATTATGACATCCCCGCTTTCCAGCTGCAGCAGCATGGTCCTGGCATATGTACCGCCTGTGTCCTCAGCCACAATCCTCATGTTTTCATCTGTCAGGATTTTCTTTACCATGGCGGCGTTCCTCTGGCCGATATTGCCGAAATCCGCGTTTCCGCTGATTTCAAACATCTTTGCGCCGCCTGCGATTTTAACCGTTGTCCTGGCTTTAACCATTCCAAAGGCCATAAGCTTCCTGATTGTCTCACGGATGCCGGAATCCGCGTATTTATAAATATTGGGGTCGGAAACCCCGTTATGGGCCGGCAGCATGATATGGAGCAGGGCGCCCAGCCGCAAAAACGGGTCATAGAATGATATGCCGATGCAGGAGCCCAGGGCATATGTGATGATCCTGCCCTCGTCCCTGGTGAACTTCATGTCCCCGATTCCCACCTTAAGTTCCTTTTCTGCCATCTCTAAACACCCAGCTTCCCTAATATATCATTCAGTGAACGGATATCAGGAAGCATCAGCAGCCAGTCTGAAAGCCGTTTTCCTTCCATGACAAAATCTGCATTGAAATACATCAGCTTATCGGTCTCATAACCGTATTCGGCAATGGGCACTGTCAGTATGCCGCCCAGCATGTTTACCGTGGAGCTGGGAACGGACAGATGGATGTTCATGTCCACCAGCTGTGAAAAAGCGTTGATATAAGAGCAGATAATGATGTTTCCCACTTCCTCCAGAGCCGAATAGGCCAATGCATCCATTTCCTCAAAGGATGTATAATTTTTGTCCAGCAGCTTTCCCAAAACCGTGTTGGCAAAATCCATGTTGAAAAGAAACAGCATTAACCCGTCCACATCCCCGTCCATCTTCACCAGTGTGGCCGCCACCACTTCCTCAATGTTGCCGATGCGGTCCACCGCATCCTCATATCCCAGGATACTGACCTGGGGAAGGGTGATGCGTATCTCCTTCTGGAGGAACTTGGAAAGGGCCGTGGCTGCATGGCTGGTGCCGATGCTGCTGATTTCCCTCATTGTATCCACTTCCTGAAGGTTCAGATCCTCAAAATTCCTGATTTTCATGTGTGCCTCGCTTTCTTCCGTTCAATTTCCCCGCTGTCATTAACCGCGCAGGGTATTAATGGTACCCTCTATCTCATCCGAGGTGGTCACCATGCGCAGGGCATAGGTAAATGCGCGCTGGCACTCAATCAGCCGGACCAGTTCTTTGGCCATGTCCGTGCCGGATACCTCCAGGGCCCCTGATGTGACGGAGGCCTTCTCCAGGAGGATGGGCTGCGCCCCCTGGTCTGTGGGCACGTATTCGTTATTCCCCACACTGGTCAGACGGCTTGGATTGGCAAAGGTGTAGAGGCTGACCCTGGGTTTATCTTCCTCGTCTTCCTCATCCTCCTCGTCCTCAATCTCCTCATCCTCCTCGTCCCCCATTTCTGCCTGGATTTTATCCACATCCGTGACCTCCGCCTTAAGAGGCTCCTGGTTCTGGTCCAGTACCAGCTTGCCTGAGTCTGTCATGAGATAGAATCCATCTTCCCGCTCCGCCCGGTGGAAATGTCCGTCCCGCGTATAACTGACAGCCCCTGTGGCCGGATCCTGCACCATGAAGAACGCATTGGGCTCCAGGATAGCATAATCCATGGGGCTTCCTGTCTGGGTCAGCCCTGACGTGTCAAAGCCGGTATAGGTCCTCTGGACCTTCATGCCCGCCCCTGCCTGCAGCTCTGTCACCGCGCCCTCACTGTCATTAAGGTTATAATTGATCAGCTGTGAAAACACGGTGGTCTTGGGCTTAAAGCCATTGGTGTTCACATTGGCCAGGTTATTGGAAATCACGCTGAGCTTTTCCGTGCAGTTCCCGGCCCCCAGCGCCCCTACGTAAAATGACTGGTTCATATGTATCCTCCTTACAATCTTCCTACATCTGTCACGGATTTGCTCATGATCTGGTCATACATCTTAAGTACCTGGGCCGCGCTTTGAAGGGCCCTCTGGGATGTCATCATGGCGGTCATCTCGTCCACCATATCCACGTTGGACTTCTCCACACTCTTCCAGATAAGCTGGGGCCGTTCCTCCTGGGCCGCCGCAGGCGCCTGGGCCGTGGAGTACAGTCCGTTGTCCTCCTTGTGCAGCTGCTCATAGTCCCCGAAGTCCACAATCCTTATGGTGCCTAACTGCCTGAGCTTGGGCTCCTCCTCTGAATCCGCTTCTGACTCTGTCTGTCTTTCATACACCGTAATGCTGCCCCTGGCATCCACGCTGAAGTTCTCATCATCAATCCGTATGGGCTGGCCGTCTTCCGAAAGCACCCGGCCCGCCTCCGGCAGGGTGAGGTACCCTTCCTCATCCACTGCAAAGGACCCGTTCCTTGTATAGCGCTCCCCGTCCGGTGTCTGTATGCAGAAAAAGCCGCTGCCCCCAATGGCGAAATCATAGATTCCGTCTGTCTGTTCAAAGCTTCCCTGGTCATAGTCCACATAGGTCCTGGACGCGGTCTTTATCTTGGATGTAACGGAAAGAGGCGTGGGGTTTGCCTTGTTATGCCGTCCGGTCCGGTACAGCATTTCTTCCTGGAATGTGCTGGTGACCATGGTATCCCGCTTATAGCCCGATGTCTGGACATTTACCATGTTATTACTGATGACATTCAGATTCCGGCTCTGGGTCAGCATTCCGGATGTAAGATTGTAAAATCCCTGGTACATATGGCGTTTCCTCCTGTTCCTATTCGTAAATATAGGTATTCATGTAAGTCTTGAGTTTCCGGATGGCGCTGCTGTGGATCTGGGAAATACGCGGTTCACTGACATTGAGCACCTGGGCTATCTGTGTCATGTTTAAATCCTCCACATAATAGAGTGAAATCACCATCCGCTCCTTTTCCTTCAGTTTGTTCACCGCCTCTGTCAGGGTCCTGACCGCTTCCTCCCTCATATACGCTGTTTCAGGCTGCAGGTCCGTGTCGTTGCTGGGTATCTGGACCGACTGCCCTTCCTCCTCCCTGTTTGTCACCATGTCCAGCGAAAGCACGTTTACCATGGTGCTCATCCGCTGTAGCCTCTGGCATTTCCGGATGTCCATTTTCAGATGGCCTGCGATTTCGTCATCCGTGGGCGGACGCCCCAACCGGTCCGAAAGCTCTGTCCTGGCGTCCTCAATGGACCTGTGTTGTTTATGGTAATTCCTTGGCATCCAGTCATTCTTGCGGATGATGTCGATGATCATCCCCCTGATGCGCCTGGAAATAAATGTCTCGAATTTGTTATCCCGTTCCGGGTCATACCGCTCGATTCCCTTCATGATGGCAATTGCGCCCTCGTTGATGATATCCTCCATCTGCATGAAATCCGCATACAGGTTATGCATCTGGATTGCAACTGCCTTGGCTATGTAGAGATACCGGAGCGTAAGCTCCTGCTTTACTTCCAGCTGCCTGTCCCTGTCATACATGGCCAGCAGCTCTTCATTTGTCTTTTCCTTCAATCCATCCAACTGCCGCATATCAAATCATCCTTCACTGTCAGCCATCCTGCAGCCCCGGTCCCTCCAACTTCAGGCTGCCGATTGACTGTATCTGGACATTATTTGCCACTTCATTAAATGAAAGCACCCGCACCTTTGGATAAAACTGCTCTATCAGGCGGTAGAAATGTACCCGCATGATCTGGGAAGTCAATATGACCGGATTCTGGGTAAAGCCGCTGAACTTCCTGAGCTGTTCTGCCATCTGCCGTATCAGGCTCTGAAGTATGTCCGGGTTCAGGGCCAGATAATACCCTCCCTCTCCTTTTGTAATGGAGCCCACCATGGTGCGTTCCAGTTCTGAATCAAGGGTAAGCACCTTCATGCTTCCGTCCTCGCAGTACATCCGTGTAATGGTGCGCTTAAGTGCCGTCCTTATGCGTTCCACTATGGTGTCAATGTCTTTTACAGGCAGGCCTGTCTCAGATACAACCTCTATCATTGTCTCAATGATGGTTTCCAGGTCCTTTACCGGAACCCCCTCTTTTAACAGGCTGGTGAGTATACGCTGGAACAGGCCGTAAGGGATAAGTCCGGGAAATGCCTCCTCCACCAGTTCCGGGGCGGTCTTCTTCACATTCTCCACCAGATGGATCACTTCCTGTCTGGTAATCAGTTCAAAGGCATGCTGACGTATGACCTCCGACAGGTGGGTGACCATGACCGACAGCGGGTCAATTACCGTGTACCCGTATACCTCGGCCCGTTCCCTGTCCTCCGGCCGGATCCACCGGCTGGGGATTCCATAGGCCGGCTCCACGGTCTCTATGCCGTCCACTTCCTTTTCAGGATGCTCCGGCTCCAGGGCCAGGTAATAGTCCATAAGGATTTCACCCCTGGCCACCTCCTCGCCTTTTATCCTGATGCAGTACTGGTTGGTGCTTAAGGCGGAACTGTCCCTTAAACGGATGGAGGGGATGACAAATCCCATGTCCTGGGCATACTGCCTGCGGAATATGACAATCCGGCTGATCAGCCTGCCTCCCACGGATTCGTCCGCCAGAGGAATCAGGCTGTATCCGAATTCCATTTCCACCGGCTCCACGCTTAAAAGGTTATATACGTTATTCACATCCTTGTAATACTCATCCTCTGTCACGGGCCTGGCTGCCGCCGCTTCCTCCAGGGCCGCCTGTTCCCCTTCCGCCTCCTGGTACACGGCCGCGCCTAAAAGGGCCGGCTCAGCCTGGATTTTCCTGGAAAGGTAGTATCCGCTGGCTAAAAGCCCCACGGAAACCATTCCCAGCTGGACCACAGGCATGCCCGGAATCATGGTCATGACAGCCATGGCCACGCCGCTTATCATGATGGAATAGGGCTGGGCCATGAACTGCTTGGATATATCCTCGTTCAGGCTTCCCTCGGACACGGCCCTGGTTACGATCATGCCCGTGGCCGTGGATATGAGCAGAGCCGGTATCTGGGACACCAGGCCGTCGCCCACGGTTGCGATGGAATAGGTGTTCAGCACATTGCCTATGGAATCCCCGGACTGGACGATTCCGATGATGCTTCCTCCTATCAGGTTCACAGCCGTTGTAATCAGGGACATGACGGCATCGCCTTTGACGATTTTGGTGGCGCCGTCCATTGCGCCGTAGAAATCCGCTTCCCGCTGGATCTTCTGCCTGCGCTCCTTGGCCTGCTGCTCGCTTATGAGTCCGGAGCTTAAGTCGGCGTCAATGGCCATCTGCTTGCCCGGCATGGCGTCCAGGTTGAACCTTGCGGCAACCTCAGCCACACGCTCGGCGCCCTTTGTGATTACAATGAACTGCATCAGTACAATGATGAGGAAGATGATGAAACCCACCACCACATTTCCCCTGAGCACAAAGTCCCCGAAGGCCCTGATGACCTGGCCCGATGACCCCATATTGGTCAGGATGTTCCTGGTTGTGGAAACATTGATTCCCAGCCTGAACAGGGTGGTCACCAGCAGCAGGGACGGGAAAATGGAAAACTCCAGGGGTTCCCGTATGGTCATGGTCGTTACCAGGATCATCATGGAAAGGGACATATTCAATATAATCGCCACATCCACCAGACCGGCCGGCAGCGGTATGATTAACAGCAGTATGATAATCAGTACAAAAAGTACCACCGAATAACTCAGTATCTTCTTCATCCGTAACTCCATCCGATTCGTTTATCTGAACATATCTTCCCTGCGCCCGGTCCGGTAGAGATAGAGAAGAATTTCTGCCACTGCCCCATAAAACTCGGCAGGTATCTCCCGGTCCAGCTCACAGGAGGCGTATAAGGCCCTTGCAAGAGGTTTGTTCTCCGTGATATAAACCCCGTTTTCCTCCCCAACCCTTACAATCCTGAGGGCCAGTTCATCCTGGCCCTTGGCCAGCACCACCGGCGCGCCGTGATGGCTGGGGTCGTATTTAAGGGCCACCGCGTAATGGGTGGGGTTTCTGACAATCACATCTGCCTGGGGAACCTTCTGCATCATCCTGCTGAGGGCCATCTGGCGCTGGATCCTCCGTATCCGTCCCTTAATCTCCGGATTGCCCTCTGTCTGCTTGAATTCATCCTTCACTTCCTGTTTGGTCATCTTAAGGTCCCGCTCATACTCCCAGCGCTGGTAAAGGAAATCAAAGAAGGCCACGATACCGAAAGCCATGCTGACCTTGACCACCAGGTCAAAGGCCATGTTTAACATATAGGCAGCCGAGACCTGGGGCTGCATGTCAATCATCCTGGCCACCGGCACAAGGTCACCCTTTATCAGGTTATAGAGCAGGATTAACAGCAGGGTGGTCTTAAACAGGTTCTTCACAAGCTCTATGACATTTTTCAGGGCAAACAGTTTTTTTATGCCTGTAAATGGATTCAGCTTGCCAAATTTTGGTTTTACCACCTGAAAGGACACGTTGAAACGGGTCTGCGCCCCATGGGCCAGGATGCCCAAAACCAGGGCGGCCAGAAGCAGGGGCAGCGCACATTTGAGGAAAGTGACCACGGTCACCGAAAACAGCTGGGAAGACAGAAGTTCCTGGGGATCTCTTCCCACGCCTTCCAGCATCCATTCCATGTACGACCTTATATTCCTGTAAATGTAGGGCATCATGAGCCGTATCATCCAGAATACGCCTAAGAGGAGGATGACCGTGGTTATATCCTTGCTCTGGAATACATTGCCTTCCTTCCTGGCATCATTGCGGCGCTTACTGGTTGGTTTTTCTGTCTTTTCCTGTCCGCTGCTCCCGGCCACTGTCCCTCACTCCCTTTCTGTGCCCTGTTCCGTTCTGCGCCTTGTTCCGCTCTATGCCCCGTTCCTTTCCTGGCCCCGTTACCTTCATCCGCCCCTTTGCGGGCCTTCTGGGAAACGGTGTTCCCTGGGCCTGTCTCAGGCCATCAGCCTGACCATATGGTCCAGCCACTGGAACATATAATCCAGGACACCATATAATTTGTCCGACATGGGCGAAAACAGGAACAGGAGCATCAGCATGCCCACGATGATTTTTACCTGGAAGTTGACCACAAACACATTTATCTGCGGTATGATCCGCATGAGGATGCCCACCGCGGTCTCCGCAACCAGTTCCATTCCCACCACAGGCAGGGCAAACTGAAGCCCCATGACAATGCTCTGCCTGAACATGTCCAGGACAGCCATTGCCAGCCCCGGGCTTATGCGCACCGCCCCAAAGGGAATGAGACGGGCCGAGCCGTAGAATATCTCAAGAAGCCTGAGATGGCCGTCCATTGCAAAAAACAGCAGCATCAGGAAGGCGTAATACATTCCCGACGTAATTGTCATCTGGGTATTGTACTGGGGGTCATATATCTGGGCCATGTTAAGGCCCATCACATAGTCCATTGCGGACGACGCGAAACGCACCACCATGACCGACAGCTCCATTGCAAACCCAAGGGTAAAGCCAACAAACAGCTCCAGCAGCAGCATGACGCCGTACTCCAGCATGGTGGCAGGTTCACGGTACAGACCCGCTCCTCCGGTGGTATAGAGTAACAGGGACAAAAGGAACACGAAGCCTGCCTTTGCAGCGGAGGGCAGGTTGGTCCTTCCGAACATGGGATTTAAGGCAATGGCCCCGCTCATGCGCATGACAATCAGGGAGAATAAGATGAGCATTCCCTGTTAACCTCCCGCTATCATGGCGCACACCTGCCGGGTAAAGTCCTGAAGCATCACAAGCATGGAACTGCCCAGGATCCCCATCATGGCCAGGATGGCCAGAAGCTTTGGGACAAAGGTCATGGTCTGCTCATTAATCTGGGTGGCGGCCTGGAATATGGCAATCAGGACGCCCACGGCCATGCTCACCAGCAGGAAAGGCATGGAAAGTCTCAGGGCCAGCTGGAATGCCTGGTACATGATGTCAAGCACCTGTAAATTACTCATAATTACCTCCTGACTCAGGATTCCTAACGGAAACTCCTGACAATGCTGGAAAACAGCAGTTCCCAGCCATTAACAGTCACAAACAGCAGCAGCTTGAAGGGAAGTGAAACCATGGTGGGTGGAAGCATTACCATACCCATGGACATCAGGGTGGTGGCTACCACGATATCAATCAGCAGGAAGGGGAGGTAGATAAGAAATCCCGCCACAAACCCCCGCTTCAGCTCGCTGGTCATGAAAGCAGGGGTCACCACGGTAAAGGGATAGTCCTCCACACGTTCCTCTGTCTGGGTTCCGGACATTTCCACAAAATGGTCCAGGGTCTCCTTTTCCGTGTTCCTTAGCATGAACTCCTTTATTGGAACCCCCATCCTCTGCACTGCTTCCATCTGGGTTATCTCGCCACGGGTATAGGGTTCATACGCCTCGGCATTGACCCTGCCGATGACCGGACTCATGATATAGAGGGTCAGGAACAGTGAAATCCCTACCAGGACCGTATTGGGAGGGGTCTGCTGGATTCCCATGGCGTTCCTTGTAAATGACAGTATGATGATGGTCCTGGTAAAGGAGGTCATCATCACCGCAATGGACGGCAGCAAAGCCACCAGGGTAATCATGAATATCAAATCAAGCGCCGGGACATTGCCTCCGTTCAGGCCGGCAAGAAGATCATTCATCTGTCTCCTCCCTTTCTTCTGGTTCCTTGTATTCCTCTTCCAGCTTTTCCAAAAGCTGGATTCCGGCCTGGCTGACGCCGATAAGGTACATGTGGGACTGCAGCTTCACAAGAAGGATTTGTTTATCAGCACTGATCCGGACCTGTTCCAGAATCTTAAGGTTCCGTCCGGATGTGGCTTTCATGTATGTCTTTCCCATGAGCCGGCTGCACCAGTATGCCAGAAACAGGATGCATCCCACGGTAAGCACTGCGCCTGCCAATGAAAAAAAGCTGTCGTTCATCATAAAATCTCCGGGTTCAGGTCCCTGGCCACAATCTCTGTGATACGGATGCCGAAATTATCTTCCACCACCACGATATCCCCCTTTGCGACACACTGACCGTTTACGAACAGGTCGGCCTGCTCGCCTGCCATCTTGTCCAATACCACCAGGGAACCCTGGGTCAGTTCCAATATGTCCTTAACCAGTTTCTTGGTCCTTCCCACTTCCACAGAAAGTTCCAGCGGGACCTTCATCAGCATTTCCTGGTTGGCCCGCTCCTCTGCCCCTTCTTCCACCCCGGTCTCCATCTGCGGGGAGTTAACCGGATGGATCAGGATGTTGTCCCTTGGGGGCTGCTGCTTTTCCTTTGCCTTCATGTCCTTCATGAATTCCATCATCTGGGCCTGGGACTGCTGCATCTGGTTCAGAAGCTGAAGCATGACAGGGTCCGGGGCGGACTGGTATATCACAGACTGGCCCATGGCCGGGGCATATTGAGGCTGGGCCTGTCCTGCCTGTGTAACATACTGAGGCTGCTCCGGAATCTGTCCGGAAGCCGTCTGCGCCCCGGTCCGGACAGCGCTGTCAGAGGACTGGGACTGGCTGGGCGTCTGTGGGGGCGCGGCCTGCATCTGCTGCTCTGGTGTTGCCTGCATCTGCTGTGGGGGCGCCGGCTGCATCTCCTGCGTGGGCGCTAGCTGTGCCTCCTGCATGGGTGGTGCCTGCATCTCCTGCATGGGCGCTGGCTGCATCTGCTGCTCTGGCGCGGCCTGCATCTCCTGCATGGGCGCTGGCTGCATCTGCTGCTCTGGCGCGGCCTGCATCTCCTGCATGGGCGCTGGCTGCATCTGCTGCTCTGGCGCGGCCTGCATCTGCTGTGGGGGCGCCGGCTGCATCCCCTGCATGGGCGCTGGCTGCATCTCCTGCTCTGGTGCCGGCTGCTCCTCCTGCATGGATGGTGTCTGCTCCTGCTGCGGTTCCTCCCGCACTTCCCCGTCCTGCTTTTCTGCTTCCGCCTGCTTTTCTGCTTCCGCCTGCTTTTCTGCCTCAGCCTGCTTTTCTGCCTCAGCCTGCTTTCTCGCATCCTCCTCCATCTGGTACTGTTCCGCTTGCTGGAAACTGATTTCAAAGGGCTCCAGCAGGTGTTTTGCCAGCTTGGACGACATGATATTCAGGAATTCGCTTTCCAGTTTTCCCTCTATCTCCAGGGAAAAACGGACCACCACCATCTTCACGCCGGAGGTGAAATATTTTTCTTTAAAACCATTCTCACTTTCAATCGGAAAAGAAACAGGCGTAGATATGTTTACGGGATTCCCAAGAAATTCCGAGAGCGCGGTGGCCGAAGACCCCATCATCTGGTTCATGACCTCGCAAATTGCGCTCACATTAATTTCATTCATTTCAAATTCTTCATCTGGTATATCGGCCCCCATGAGCATTCCCACGATAATCCGCACGTCGTTGCGGCGGAACATCATGATATTGCTGCCCTCAAGGCCCTCCGTATAAGCTATCTCCACGCCTACCGCCGGCTCCAGGCTCTTGAACTCAAATTCATCGCTTGTCAGTACCCGTACCACAGGTGTGGTAATGTTCACCTTTGTGCCCAGCATGGTGGAAACCGCTGTGGCGGACGCACCAAGGCTGATATTCATTATTTCGCCTATGGCGTCCAGTTCCATATCATTAAAGTCGCTAACGCCCATTTTTATCTCCTTCTTGTATCATCAGTCTTAACCTGTGCCTTTACTTTCCAATCTCCAGTGCTTTCTGTACCATCAGCTTCATCGCGTTCAGGGCTGTTACATTTGCTTCGTATGACCTGGTGGCCGACATGCTGTCAACTGTCTCTTTCAGTAAATCCACATTGGGCAGGCTGACATATCCATCCGCGTCCGCGTCCGGATGGCCGGGGTTGTATACCCTCTTCATCTCCCTGTCATCTTCAACAATGCCGGATACCCTTACTCCCGCGTTCCTGCTGGCAAAGCCCTTTCCCTGGGAGGCGCTTAACAGGGCTTCCTGAAAGGAGCCGGCGCCGTAGCTTTCAAACATCACGTCCTTCCTCCGGTACGGTCCTCCTGCCTCTGTCCTGGTCGTGTCAATATTGGCTATATTTTCAGCAGCGATATCCATCCTTACACGCTGCGCGCTCATGCCGGAGGCGCAGATATCAAATGAGCTTAAAAATGCCATCTTCCTTCCTCCTTATTTGCCTAAAATTGAATTAACGGTCTGGACAATCCTCTCGGCATTAAAGGGCTTTACAATGAAATCCTTAGCGCCTGATTTGATGGCGTCCACAACCATGCTCTCCTGGCCCATGGCCGTGCACATGACAATCTTGGCGGAGGTATCTGATTCCCTGATTTTCTTAAGGGCCTGAAGTCCGTCCATGTTGGGCATGGTAATATCCATGATGACCAGGTCCGGTTTTTCCTCATCATACTTTTTCACGGCTTCCGCCCCATCCTGGGCTTCCACAAAATTGCTGTAGCCCTTCTGTGTCAATGCATTCTTAATCATCATCCTCATAAATGCAGCGTCATCTACCAACATAATCTTTTCCATTGTGCTTTCCCTCACTTTATATTTGTATTTTTACTCATCCAGGATTTCCTTATCCCGCTCTTTCTCCGGCCCGGCATAGATTCTGTCTTCTATACGGATTGCCACATTTTTCTTGTAAACTCCCATCTTTCCGGTAAACCAGGGCTGTCTCCCCACAAATACCTTCAGATGGCTGTCCTTGGGTTTATTGAGGCTGATCACATCGCCCACCTGAAGCTGCGCCAGATCCCGAAGGCCCAGCTCCACGGTTCCCAGCTGCCCGGTTATGGGAAGCGGGGAGAAACGGATATGATCCAGGAGCGCTTCCTTGTTGTCCTCATAGGCAAAGCCCCTGGCTATGTGCTTGCGGCTGTCTATCAGATGGAAAATGAACTCAAGCAGGGTTCCCGGTATACAGAGCTTTATCTTTTCAACCGCCAATCCCGCCACATCCACATTCAGGTGCACAATGGCCACTGTTTCATCCAGGCCCACCTCCTGGACCATGCTGGGATTTTCCTCCACCCTCTGGATCTTAAAGCTGACATTGATGTAATTGGAAAATCCGTCCTTTAAGGCCAGGACAAAATATTCCACTATCCGCCGGTATAAGGCCACCTCCACATCCGAATAGCGGTACTTTTGCTCTACCCTGACAATCTCGTCACCGCCGCCCAGCATATGGTTGATAAGCGTAATCACAAGCCCAGGGGTGACGTGGAGCATAAGCGGGACACTATTCTTGATCTTGTCCTGGATTTCCGCATTTGCCATGGTGATGCTGTCATTCTCATGCAGCGAATTCACAAACTCATAATATCTGCGCTCCTGGACCTCCAGAACCGTAATATCGGTCAGCACCCTGAATATGCCGTTCACCTGGGAAGTCAGTATCCTGGCATAATTCTCAAAGACACTGTTGAGTATTTTCATCTTGTCCTTGGTGAACTTCCTTGGACTGTAAAAATCATATTTACTGTATTTTGTTTCTTCTGCTTCTGTCTTCTGTTCAACCGCCTGCACCTCTTCTTCAGGCCCGCTGCCCTGCATGGACTTAAGAAGCGCGTCTATCTGACTTTGGGATAATACATCTGCCATTGCTAAAGCCACCTTTACTAAATTTATTCAGCCGCTGTTCCTCCGGTCTCTTTTGCCGTATCCCCGGAAGGAAAACCAGGTTCAGCAGACGCGCTCTCCGGAATGTCCGCCGCAGGAGACATGGTAGTGGACACGCCGTCAGCGCTGGGAGCTGCAGGCGCAAACCCATGACCGGACCCATCGTCATCCTGGCCCTGGCCCGTGACCACGGTCCTGTCCGCATTCACACCGCTGTTGTATTCATCGTAATACCGGTTCATGGAATGAAGGTCCGCGCCCTCGTCAATCATCAGTATCTCCACACGGCGGTTCTTGGTCCGGCCCTCCCGTGTGCTGTTATCCGCGACCGGGCGGAACTGCCCATAGCTTATGTTCACCAGCTTTTCAGGCTTGATGACGCCCTTTTCCTGTATGAATATGCATACCTCCGCGGCGCGCATGGCAGACAGCATGCGGTCCGTCCTGGGATTATTTGGCCTGTCCGGGTCCCCCTGGGCCGTATGCGCCATAATGTTGATCTGCGACACCCCATCCTGAGCAGGGCCTATGACATCACAGAATACATCCAGTGTAGTCTTGCCCTGGTCTGTCAGGATGGAACTGTCACCGTCAAAAAAAGTCTTGTCCTCAAAAACAATGAAGGTATAATCCTCACCTCTGGATACGGTCACACCGTCAATCCCAATCTCATTCATCCGTTCAGCCAGGGTCAGATAGAGCTTGTCAATGTCGACCGGGGTTTCAGTCTCAGGAACATCCAGCGTCCCCTCCATCTCGCTCTCGGCATTACCAACAGGTGAATTAATGGACACCTGTTCCTGCACTTCCTGGGTGGACCGGGGATATATGCTCCGCACAAATACCTCCCACTTCTGCTCATTCAGATTGGACATGGCAAACAGCATGATAAAAAAAGTAAGGAGCAGGGTGACCATATCCCCATATGTATCCATCCAGTTCCCGCCGCCGTCGGTGGGCCGTTTTCTTTTATTCCTCACTGTCGCCACCTCCGCCCTTGGCGCTGCCGGCTTCTGCCTTTGACAAAAGCTTTCTCTGCTGGGACTGCTTGATGGAGGCCAGAAGATGCTCCCTTAAGTACTTGGGATTCTCTCCTGACTGGATTGCAATGATTCCTTCTATGATGGTGGAACAATATAGTTCCTCCTCGTCCTGGCGTATGCGCAGTTTCTTTGCAATGGGATGGAAAATCAGGTTGGAAAGCACGCTTCCGTAGAAGGTGGTAATCAGGGCCACTGACATATCCTGTCCCAAATTTGTGGCTCCTCCCCCGTCATCCAGATTCAGCCCCTTTAACATATTGATCAGTCCTACCAGGGTCCCTATCATGCCGAAGGCGGGGGCATAGGCCGACGCCTTTTCATACAATCCCGCCACTTCGTCATGGCGGGTCATCATGTTCTCCAGTTCCCGCTCCAGCACAAAACGGACTTTATCCGGGTCATTGGCATCCACAATCATAAGCACGCTCTGCCTGAAAAAAGGATCTTTGATTTCATCCGCCTTTTCTTCCAGGGCCAGAAGGCCGCTCTGACGCGCAATCATGGCCAGATCCACCAGCTGCTCAACAAGTTTCGGAATGTTATATTGTTTCCCCCTGAAAAGGACCATGATATGTTTGGGGATATCCATCAGGATGGACAGGGGATAGCTTGCAACCGTAGCTGCAAGGGTCCCTCCCACAACAATCAGGATACTGGACTTATCCACGAAATTCCCCAATTTGTCGGTTCCGATTCCGTTTACTATCAGGAAAGTGCCAACTACAATTCCAATCAGTGTTGTTATGTCCATGTTACGATGCCTCCTGTGCCCACAGCTTTACTTTGATTTGTCCTCAAAGCTGATACAGTTGTTCAGGAATCCCGCTTCCTGTTTTATGATTGAATCAACCGTATCTTTTACCAGGTAATAATTACCGTTCATCATTTTTATCTTTGTCTCCGGAATCGACTCCATATATTCAATCTGGAATAAATTGAGGTAGAGTATTTCTCCGTTCAGGCGGATGACTTTAATCATATAGCCCCTCTTTCCAAGGCTTTCCCCGGTCCTTTTAAGAACCAGGGAAAGCAGTTGTCTTTTAACGCTTCATATTAACCAGTTCCGATAATATCTCATCACTGACCGTGATGATTTTTGAATTGGCCTGGAACCCCCTCTGGGTTGTGATCATCTCCGAAAACTCCTTTGCCAGGTCTACGTTTGACGCCTCCAGATAACCGCTCATAAGGGAGGAGGTGGCCCCTCCCGGCACAGTGGCTGAGCAGGCGCCTGAGTTGTCGCCTGTGGAAGCCACATAGTAGCTGCCGCCTGCCTTCATAAGGCCTTCCTGGTTCTGGAACGTGGCCACCGCAACCTTGCCGATGGATACCTGACGGTCCTCGGTTACCGTGGCGCCGCCCTTGGTCACCTCCACCGGGATTGTCACCGTAACCTCACCCAGGCTGTTAATCTGTATACTGGAAGTCAGCAGTGATTCCGCGTCATCATCAAACTCCAGGTCCCATGTGGATGTACCGTCCGCCGCGATTGACAGTTTTGCGGCAGTGGGAACCCGCAGGGATACCAGGTTGTCGGTTTCCACATCGGTTGCATCGTCTTTTGTCCGGAAACCGTAGACAAAGTTTTTCCCATCCGTAAGGTGTCCCCGGCTGTCCAGCTGGAACTGACCCACACGGGTATATTCATAACCGGCTCCCTTGATATTGGCCGTGATTTCAGCTGTGTCAGTTCCCGTCATGGAGGTGGACTTGTCCGGAACCGATGCCGTGATGAAAAATCCCTGGGCATTAAGACATGCGTTCAGACCGCCTACCTGGGACGGTGTGCTGGCCGTCATGTCCGTGATGATGGAACCCATCAATGTTCCGTATCCGTACTGGGCGCCGTTGGTTCCTGCCGCCGTTCCCAGCACCCCTCCTGTGGAATTGACCGCGCTCTGGTACATGGCCTCCTTAAAGGTAAAGGTCTGGGCCTTGAATCCAAAAGTGTTTACATTTGCTATGTTATTACCTATAACGTCTAATTTGCTCTGATGCGCCCGCAAACCTGCGACCGCTGAGTCCATTGCTCTTAACATGATTGAATCCTTTCCGCTGTCCCTGCCGGTGCGCTTCGGGCATCCGGCCAGGCACTCTCTCAGTCCTGCCTACATCAGGACAGCACTATCAATATTTGTGAAAACTCTGTCTTTCATATCGTCCTGCGTCATGGTGGTGACCACCACGTTATTGGGTACATTGACAATGAATACGCCCTGGCTTCCAATCACCGCAACATCCCTGGCGCCTTTTCTGCGCGCCTCTTCCACGGCATGTTCAAGCCTGCCCAAAAGCTGGCTGTCCACCGCGATGCCTCTTTCCTCCAAACGTCTGGAAGCATGTTTGGAAAAATTCAGGCTTTCATCCATACGGGCCTTCAGTAGTTCGCCAAAGCTGGCGCTGCTTCCATTCCCGTCCCGGACAGACACGGATTTACTGCTTCCGTCCGTCTGGGCAAAACCCGGATTATATATTCCATTTATTCCCATCATCTTATTCCTTCCTGACATGCATGAAAATCAGACATACAGGTTCTCATCAAGGAGGGGGTTTTCCGTCTTGCCTTTTTCCGTTACCTTATCGCCTTCTCCTCCCTCATTTCCCCCTTCTTCATCCTCATCTTCCGCATAGGGGTTATCAATGCGGCCGATGCCAAGGACATAGGAAAGAGGATATTCCTCATCGTCGCCTTCCAGCTTAAGCATAGGCACTCCGCCGGTCAGGTTCACTGATTCCACTTTTCCATATTTAACATCCACCGGCACCGGCAGGCCGTTGGGCCCTTCCTTGGTCACCGCCACCGTAAGCTCCTGTCCCACAAGACCTGCCGCGTAAGTCTGGCTGGTAACTGCCGTTGACGTGGTGATGGAATCCGTCATGGCGCCCATGGACTGGACCATGGCCATCTGTGTCATCTGACCCATCATCTCACTGTTGGACATGGGATTGGTCATATCCTGATTGGCCAGCTGCGCTGCCAGAAGCTTGATGAAGCTGGTAACTGTCAGCGTATTCTTTTCCGTGGACCCTGCTGAATAATATTGCTGGGTATAAGGGTCTGTGGTCCCGCTTACCGAAACATTATCTGCCATCGTTTTAAATCCTCCTGTCTATATAAGGCCCAGCCGGAGCTGCTGGGCAAAAGAATCCCGCTGCCCCCTCCTTCTGTCGTCCTTTTGTTCACCGGGCTCCCTGCGGCCTTCCCTGCCGCCTTCCCTTGAATCCCCAAACTGCTGCTGGGACTGATAGGTGTAAATCACCGTCTCCCTGCCCGTCTTATCCTCCAGGATTCCTGCTATCTGACCTGCGTTCTGGCTGAGGATTTCCAGGGTCTTGGGGTTGTCCGACATCAGGGATACCGATGTGCGCCCGGCTTCATAGATGACCCTCAGTGTCACCTTCCCCAAAGAAGCAGGCTCAAACTCAATGGTCAGCGTACCGTCACGCTCCGGCAGCCTGTCTGCCAGGGTCTTGGCAAATGCCTCCGGCAGTTCCTCCATGTTTGTCCTTACCGGACTTTGGGTCCCTGCCTGTCCCGCAATTCCATAGTCCTTGGGCTGCACAGCCTGCTGGGAATCCGCTGCATGGGCCAAAGGCAGTTCCTCCTCTGGCTGACCATTGCCGGCCGCGCTGTCCCGGGTCTGTGCCTTAACAGGAATCTCGGGAACGGTCTGTTCCGGGCCGGCCGCCTGCTGCTCCGGTTTCGTAAATCCTTCTGCCGGCCGGACCATTGCAGGTTCCTCCTGATTACGGTCTTCTGCCATGAGCACAGGAAACGCCTCTTCTTTTCCTAATGCCTTGAATAAACCGTCCGTCTGTCCTGCGGGACTTACATCTGCATCCAAAACCGTCTGCACCATATCCCCAAGGATTCCCGGACCAAAATTCCCATCCTCCGGCAGCCCCTGGCCTGCCTCCTGTCCTAACGCATCTGCCGCGTCCTCCCGGACAGCCGACGCCTGTACCTGCACCCAAAGGCCCGAACCCTGTGCGTCTGAAACAGCGGCATCCCACTGCTCCGGCAGCTGACCCGGATCCATGCGGAATTGAAAGGTGAAATCCTTCAGGACACCGCCTGTGTCTGCCTTAACAGCCTCCAGCGGAATCCGCCCGGACACCGGTTCCCCGGCATCATTATCCTTTTTATCCGCCGGGCCTGGCTTGTCCCTGGTTTCCCCCTTCTTTGACAGCCGTTCTTCTGTTTCCCGGCGGTCCAGGGCCTGCTGCCTGCCTCTTAGCATCCGCAGGAAATCCGTCCCGCTCCTGTCATCCCCTTTATCCCGGTTAACAGATACATCCGGACCAGCGGTATCCACGGCCTGCCGCACCATCTGCGTCATATCCATCCTTATCAAACCTGTCCCTCCTTTCTATGTGATATTTATAATCAACAGCCTGACAGCTGTGACTACCTTAACAGCCCTATATACGGCCCCGGTGTGCTGACCTGTTGATTTCTGGTAAAACTCCGCAGGATATTTTTCTGAGAGTGCAGGTCAAAAAACGGAGGCGTAGCGGTGGCTACGCTGAGTATTTTTGACCCGTGCTATCAGGAAAATAGACAAGGAGGTTTGCCTGAATATCAACAGGTCGGCACACTAGTTCCGGCTCCTGGTAATGTCCCTGATGATGAATTCTTCCACAAACCCCTCTTCTTCCTTCATCTCAGCCCTCTGGTAAGCCTGCATCCTTTTATCCTTCAGTTTTTCAAACTTGGAAGTGTCCACCTTGGCGGAAATCACCTCTTTCTTCTTGCTCTCTTCCCGCTTTCTTAAAAAAGACAGCTCTTCCTTTTCCTGGCTGATGATTTCTTCCATCCTGCCAATACACATGTCGTAAAGACGGAAGTTCTCAATGGAAGCGCCCGTGGATTTTGTCTGGTCAAATCCCTCCTGGAATCCGTTTAATTTTTCCTTCAGCCGGACAATCTGCTCCTGTTTCGTCATAACATTCCTGGCAATGACCGCATGCTCTGACCTGAGCTCATCCAGCACCTGGGTCTTATAATCCAGTACGGTATCAAGGCTGTATTTAAACCGCTTCAACGGCCTTCCCTCCTTTAACCTGCAATGTTCTGTATCAGCCTCAGGGTTTCATCGTAAGTAAATGACTCGTCTATACCCTGCTGTAAAAATGAATTCATGCTGTTAATTTTGGCAACCGCCTCGTCCAGGGCCGTGTTGGTCCCCTTCTTATAGGCGCCGATGGAAATAAGGTCCGAATTCTTCTGGTACAGGCCCAGCATATTGCGGAAACGCGAGGCAGCCCTCCTGTGTTCCTCCCCCACCACCTCCACCATAAGCCTGGATATACTGGCCCCAATATCAATGGCAGGGAAATGGTTCTCATTGGCAAGCTGGCGGCTCAGTACAATATGCCCGTCCAGGATACCCCGGACCGTGTCCGCTATGGGTTCATTGGTGTCATCCCCTTCCACCAGTACGGTGTACACACCGGTTATGGAGCCCTTGTTAAAATTGCCGCTCCGCTCTAAAAGCCGGGGGAATTCAGCGTATATGGAAGGCGTGTAGCCTCTGGCTATGGGCGGTTCCCCGATGGCCAGGCCGATTTCCCTCTGGGCCATGGCATACCGGGTAAGGGAGTCCATCATGAGCAGTACATCATTGCCCTGGTCCCTGAAGTATTCCGCTATGGTGGTGGCAACCAGAGGACACTTCATCCTCAGCATGGCCGGCTGGTCCGAGGTGGCCACCACCAAAATGGAGCGGCGCATCCCCTCCTCCCCCAGATCCTTTTCCACAAACTCCAGCACTTCCCTTCCACGCTCCCCCACCAGAGCGATGACATTAATATCCGCCTTCACATTCTTTGCTATCATGCCCATCAGGGTACTCTTGCCCACGCCAGAGCCGGCAAATATCCCTATCCTCTGGCCCTTTCCAATGGTATTCAGCCCGTCAATGGCCTTGACCCCAAATTCCAGGCGCTCCCTGATGGGGGGACGGTTTAAGGGGTTGGTATAGGGACTGCTGACCGTGTAGAAGCGGTTTGCCTTAAACCCCTCCTTGCCGTCTATGGGCTCCCCCAGGGCGTCAATGATCCTGCCTATGAGGAAGTCCCCCACAGGCACCTTCAGGCGGCGTTTGGTATTGCGCACAAAGCTTCCTGAGGTGATTCCGCTTGTGGCCTCGTACGTCATGATCTGTATCTTTCCATCCTTAAAGCCCACCACCTCGGCCGGCATCTGGCAGTTCTGCTCCTCGTTATAGATCATCACGATATCGCCGATACTGGACCGGCCGCCGGAAGCCTCCATCAGCATACCCACCACATTTTCAATTTTCCCAATATGGCTGACTGTTTCTGACTTGGCAATCAGCTTGGGGATTTTCTCAAACATAAGCACTCCTAAAACCTGATATTTCCCAGTATCTCCCGGATGTTGTCCATTTGGGTGTCAACGCTGATATCCACAATCTCATCCGGCATCTCAATGATGCAGTTTCCGCTGGACTCCTTGTCCATGACCACGAATTTTATATTGTCCGACAGCTTGGCCAATTCGCTGACCACATCCGCGTCCGCCTCCGCCATCATGTCATAATCCGTCTTTTCCATGTATATCTTGACCCAGGCCGTCTTTCTCAGCTTTTCCGTCTCAGCTACAAGCATCCTCTTGATGACTTCCCCGCTGGACCTGAGGCTGATGTGTATGACCTTTTCAGCAATGGCAACCGAACAGTCCTTTAGTTCCTCCAGGTAGTTCCTAAGGCTTTTTTCCTTTGCCTGGCCAATGGATGCCATGGCCTGTTCCATATCACGCCTGAATTCTTCTTCCTGGCGCCTGAAAAATTCAGCCTGTTCCATGGCAGCCTGTTCGGTTCCTGACTTGTATCCTGCTTCAAACCCTTCCCTGCAGCCTTCTTCTATGGCGGTTTTCTTAAGCTGCTCCGCCTGTTTCCCTGCTTCCCTGAGGATATCCCCGGCCATCTGGTTGGCCTTTAACAGGATCTGCCGGGCCTGCTCCCTGGCATCCTCCACCATATCCGCGGTTCCCGCTCCCGCCGTCCCCCGGGCGGGTTCGGGACTATTTTTCCCAGCAGGGGTATGCTCCGCCCCCTTTCCCCCGCTTTTCTGCATTTGGGGCGGGATATCGGTCTGGGCAGGAGGGACAAACTGCACTATCTCTATTCCTGTTCCCGGTTTTATGATGCAGCTAGACGATGATGTTGTCATCATCTCCCCCCTTCTTGATAATCACTTCACCGGCATCCTCCAGATTCCGGATGATATTAACAATGCGCTGCTGCGCTTCCTCCACATCCTTCATCCTGACATTGGTGGTAATCTCCAGGTCGGCCTGTACGGTTTCAGCCATACGTTTTGACATGTTGGAGAAAAATACCTGCTTCATCTCATCCGATGCGCTCTTAAGCGCATACACAATATCCCTTGCATCACAGTCACGGACAAAACGCTGTACGGAACGGTCGTCCATATCCATGATATTTTCAAATACAAACATTTTGTCACGGATGCTCTGGGCCAGCTCAGGATTGGTCTTATCCATCTCATCAAAAATGCGTTTTTCATTGGTGCGGTCCACATGGTTCATGATATCCGCCACATAATCCACGCCGCCCAGGTTCATATTGTCCTCGCTGGTAATGATGGTGGCGAACTTGCGCTTCATCTCCTCCTCCACAATGGCAATGGCTTCCGGTGATACCCGGTCCATCTTGGCCATACCTTCCAGGGTCGGTATCCGCTTGGCCTCAGGCAGCTGTTCCAGCACCTGCGCCGCCTGCTCCGGGTCCATATAGGACATGATGAGCGCGATTACCTGAGGACGCTCATGCTGCAGAAGGGACAAAAGGGCTTTGGGATCCCCTTTCATAAAGAAGTTGAAGGGCTTGGACTGAAGGGTTTTGGACACCTTCTCCAAAAGGCTTCTGGCCGTTGTCTCCCCAAAGGCCTTTTCCAGGACATTCCTGGCATAATCAAGCCCGCCGTCCGTCATCATCTTATGGGTAAGGCAGAGCTTATAAAACTCGTCCAGCGCGCCTTCCACCTGGCTGTTGGTGGTCCTTCCCATCTTTGCCACCTCATACGTCAGGTCCTCAATGTCCTGCTCATTCAGATATTTATAAATCTGGGAAGCCCGGTCGGCTCCAAGGGAGACAACCACAATAGCTGCTTTCTGCTTTGTATCCATGTTTTTAATATCCACAGGCCCCTTGGCTGCTTCTGTCTTATCTTTCTTTTCTTCTGCGGTTTCCGGCAATATCCCCTACCTCCCCTCTGAGCCAGCTCTGTACCAGCTTGGCCGCTATCTGTGGATTCTGGTCCACGAATTCCCCTATGTTCTGTTTCAGCTTCAGGCTGTGCTGCATCCTGAGATTGAGGATTTCCTCATTGCGCTCCATCTCAGCGTTCTCCGCCTGCATCTGAAGCCCTGCCTCGGTATTAAGTACATTGACAGGCGGAGCTTCTGTCTCAGGCGCCCTGGCTTCTTCCTCCACAACGTACATATTGGGGGCGTCCACATACTCGTCCGCCTTCCTGCGTCTGCGCCTCTTCTCCATAAGCAGCAGTAAAAGGAGCAGGAGAATCAGGATTCCGCCCGCTATCATGGCTATCACGATAGGAAGAGGCAGACCGTCCTCCTTCGTCTGAGGCTGTTCAGGCGGGGTAATTACCGGTACTGTTTCCTGGGACGGCGCCCTCACAATGGTAATGCTCTGATTGGCCAGGTCCCGGGGGATGCCCGCAGAATCAGCCACCAGGTTAATCAGCTGGTTATTGGTCACCGTGGTGGTATCATCTGTGTTGATCACAATACCCACGGTTGCGTTTTCCAGCACGCCCGGGTCCACCTGGCGCTGTTCTTTTACCGAATTGTAAAGCCATTCCCTGGTGGCGCTGCTGTTGCTGTAGCTGTCCGCTATGGCCTGGGTGTTATCCTGGTTGGTATAGCGCGGGGTGTCCGCATTGGCGTCAGCTCCCGCCACGCCCCCGGCCCCCTGGTCCGATGCCGCCGAATTCTCATTGACGGTATCTTCCCTGTTAAGGAGTCCTGTCTTATCCTGCTCATTAATCTTTTCCGGCGTGCTGTACTGCGTGTTCTCCTGTATCAGCCGTTCCATGTTCAGGGTTCCCTTTACCGATACAGCCACATTGCCCGGTCCGTACAGCTTTTCCAGCACGCGGCGCACATTCACGCTGATATTGTTCTCAATCAGGCTGGTAAGGGCTGTCAGGTCCTTGGCGCTGCCAAAGGCGTCCTCGCCCGCAGCGCTGCCCCCTACCTCCATCATTGTGTCCGCGTCAAAAACAGCCACATTAGTGAAATTCAGTCCTCTCACCGACCTGGCTATCAGGTTCTTGATTGCCGCTGCCTTACTGTCATTCAGGCTCTGCCCCGCCTCCATGGTAACAACCACGGATGCAGACGCATCCGTATTGGTGTTATCCTGAAGGGCATACTTCTGCTCCGCCGCTTCTGCGATGGTCACCTTGGCGTCCTGTACGCCTTCAAACAGGCGTATCTGCGCTCCCAGCCTGTCCTGTAAGTCATACAGGGTATATTGTTTCTTATCTGACTCCGTTGTCATAAGCCCCGCGTTGTTGCGGTACATATCATAGGTAAAGCCGCTTTTGGGATACCCCTTGCTGAGAAGCTCGGCCCTGGTCTGATCCGCCTTTACCGCAGGAACGCGGATTGCCCCATCCTTGTCATTAAAGCGGTAGTCAACCCCTTCTTCCTGCAAAAGGGCCACCACCTCCTGGGCTTCCTCCTGGTTAAGGCCCGTAAACAGGGTACTATAATCCGTGTTCGTCCCCAGTTTCAGAACCAACACCGCAATAATGGCAATTGCAGCAGTCCCTCCTGCAATTGCCATAAGCATTTTTCTTGACTTGTCTGATAGATTCTGCCAGTGTTCTTTTAATCTTTGCATGTTAATCCAGCCTTTTGCTTTTGTTTATGTAAAAATCAGACATTCATCTTCATCAGCTCGCTGTATGATTCCATGGCCTTATTCCGCAGGGAAATCATCACCTCAAGGCTCAGCGCCGCCTTTGCCTCCGCTATGGGAAGCGAATGCGCGTCGTCCAGCTGGCCTGTAGCCAGCAGGTACTGTTTCTTTTCCACATCCTTTTGTGTGGTATAAACCTGACCGACCACATTCTTAAGCACATCCTTAAATACAGGTGCCTCTGATGAATCATTTGTATTTCCCTTTGAAGAGGACAACTCCCGAATGGGTTCCCACTCTTTCATTAACGTTATAAACGATGTTCCTGTTTCCGTATTCATTTCCCTTCCCTGTCCCTGGGCCTGTTTGTAAATCCATTCCCCGTGCCGTTAAAATGCCTTCGCAGCACTGCGCAGGCGTGTGATATCATTACTGATGGAACTGACCATATACTGATACTCGTAAGCGGCGCGTACCAATTCCACCTGCTCCTGGTCCATGTCCACGTTGTTGCCGTCCAGACGGCTGGACTCCGTCCAGGTCGTCCGCAGCCTGGCCTGTACCCCGTCAATGGCCCTGGAAACCTCCAGCGGATTATCCATTTCCTTCCCCGCGCCCTGGAGTTTACGTATCAGTTCGTCTTCAAAGGTCACTTGCTGTGACTTGAATCCGGGCGTGTCATCATTAGCTATATTATTAAGCGTTATATTCTGTCTGCCCCACAGATAATCCAGCACCTTTTCCGTAAGCGCGATTCCATTTCCATAAAATCCTGACATCTTTTGTACTCCTTTTTTCATGACAAACAGGCAGGGAAACCTAAACCTCCCGATTCCCCTGCCCGGGTTCCATTTGAGTCCAGTTCTTTCTTCCGGCATTTTTTTCCGCAACATCTGCCACTTGAACCATCATTAGAAAGTATCGCTGATTAATAGGTGAAAGCTGCCTGAAAATCATAGCCATCTCTTCAGACCTTGACTTTTCCATACTTTTCATATCACTCCTTTATATGGTAAGAAACAGATGTATTTTTATTATCTTTGTGATATTACAATATCACTAAATTAATAAAAAATCAATTAAAATATGACTTAACTATCAAAAAAATCCTATTTTTCGTCAATCTACGCGAAATTTGTTACCGGAGAAGTACGGTAGGAAATTGTATATTTTTAGAATTATGAGGAATGATGAGAATTTATAAACCTTGTATTTTATTAATCCTGTGATATGATAAAATAAAAAAATCGTATAGATTCTATTACATTGCGGCAGAACAGGCTGTATAATCAGCCAATCGGGATTAAAATACTATAAATGTGTATTTTAAAATCATGTTTGGTATGTTCAAATCTGCTTTTTTGGTTTATCATAGGGATATACTCCCCCTACTTGACAAAAAAATTATCCGCACAAATGAGAATGGTAGGCGGCCAGGCAGAATCAGCTACATGTAAACAGAAATGAGGTAAACTCGTGCTTCAGCGTTTAAAGCAGGTAAGAAAGGCCCTTGGGTACACACAGACAGAATTCGCTAAATTTTTAGGAATAACACAGACCTCTTATTCCATGATTGAAAACGGCATACGCCCTTTATCCGACAAATATGTCCGCATCATCTGTATCACATTCAATGTATCAGAACAATATCTGGTAAGCGGACAAGGAGAAATGTTTGTATCGTCTCCTCATAAAAAAGAGCTTTTGGATTTGTTTTCCCAACTGCTGCCGGACACACAGGACTATCTCCTGATCATGGCAAAAGAGCTTCTGAAAATGCAGCAGAAAATATTTGAATGTACAAGTCCCCTTGAGGATAACACCGACGGAAAAAATCATAAGATTTAATTCAAATGATATTTGCGTATATTCAGGATAAATATGGTTTTAACATATTACAATATCGTTTCAAAACAATAACTTTCTATACCTTGTCAACATGCTGAGGAGAGCTGTTCCATTCATTCTACACACAGTAAAAGGCCGCAACTTCATAAGCTGCGGCCTGGATACTTCTCATCATTTCTTAAATTGTTTCCCCTTGTAAAATCCTCATCATATGCGCGTGTACCTTTTTTCCGCAGGTACCGTCCAGATTAGCGGCCATTGTCTCCAGTTCCTTCATCTGACGGGACCTTACCGCCTTAAGTTTTCCCTCTGCCAATGCATCCATGAAGCCCCCAAGGGAGAATATACGGCTTTCATAACAGAAAAATCCATACTTCTTTTCTATCTTTTCAAATCCATCCTCCCCTTTGGTCAGTTTTCCGTAATCTTCATCCGACAGGGTTGGGTAAAAGGCGGTGCAGGTATTATCCTCCACATTGATGGCGGCTGTTTTTCCATCACGGCTACGCTGCACCAGAATTGTGGTATCGTCCATTTTCTTGGCAAAGGAACAGGTAGCGTGATATTGCGGGCAGTAACCGTTGGCTTCCAGGTCAGCCTGCCCGAAGAATTCCGCCGTCAGGACCGTCATGCCGCCGGCCGCCTTGTCAAACCGAATGACTCCGTTGGAAAACGAGGGAATGATGACCAGGTATTGTCCCATATTGAGCAGGCCGGTGGCGTATGGCAATTCATCATACCGCCATTTTCTGGCGGACAGTCTGCCAGACACGCGGAATCTGCGCGTCTCTCCTGTCCGGATATCCCACCTGACAACGTCACGGGTTTTGACTTCGGCCAGCCATATACAATCCCGGTCAACCGCCATTCCTGAATATCCGGTGTCCTCCTCTCCTGCCGTGAAAAAGGCGTATGTGCTGTCTGCCATGGAAAAGCGGAGGAGCTGATTGGTATAGGGGGCTGAAATCCACAGATATTCGCCGGATTCACATGCGCCGGAAGTAATGCCCAACTCCCTGTTGGCTGCTTTCTGCGCCCACTCCTTAGCCCCGGCCCCTTTTAACAGCCCATCCATCCATGCTTCATGGAATTTCCATTGTTTTGTATCACAATCATACTCCATGATTGGATTCCTGTAAGAGGGGACGTAGAATATCCGGTTCCCGTAACAAAAAATCCTCTGGAAGCACAGATTCACGTCCTGCTGCTGTTCAAACAGCGGCATCTGCTCCCCTGTTTTCATATCATAAGCCATGGGCATACCCGATGCTGAAGGCGAGAGATACAGAACATTCCCCCTGGCTGCCATAAATAGATAGGCCGGTTTCCATTTAGGCTGTCCCTTCAGCCGGTCCGCCAGGTCGATTCTTCCGTCCTGTGGCTCCATACATACAAGGGCATTATATTCCGCGCCGGTCATCCAGAGCTTCCCTTCATGGCTGACCGCGTCCGCTATCTTAAACCGCTGCTTTTCCTCCTGCGTAAAACTGCCTGTAATGAAATTATTAAGAATAAAAACAGGCTTTCCCGCAGCCATGAACAGATTCACCACCGAGGTGGCGTCTTCCCCGATATATCCGTCAGCAAGGGCCACGGTATTCGTAATGTCCTGCGTATCATCCCATATGCCAATATGGCTGTCCATAAAATCCGCCGTCAGACTCCGGTACTCTTCTAAAAGGTCCGGGCGGATGGATCGTATGGTGGCCTCCAGCAGGGGATGGGGACGCCATATCAGGGCAACACGGTTCTGATACTTAAACGTGTCAAACACAAGCTTCAGCTTCTTAAGCATATGTTCCCCGTCACTGAGGAAGCGGTTAATACTGGTGTTAAGCATCAGGGACTTCCTGCCTTCCAGAACCTGCCTCCACGATTCGGGCATCTGCGCCCCTGACCTGCATGTCTGTATCACTTTATCCAGCTTGGGGGAGCCAAGGGGAAGCACCTTGTGGTAATAATGCATCTCCCTCATACTCTCCTTAACAAACTCTGACTGTATGATCATATAGTCCACATTGCGGTAGGCCGGAAGTTCCCATTGGGAGAAAAAGCCGGAGGTTACATAATATGGAACGTAGACCAGCTTCCCCACATATTTCTTAAGCTCTGAAGAATAATACGCCGGGTCAATGCTTGTAACATAATTACAGTCATCATATGGATTATGGATATAGGCCAGATCCGGGCAGGCGGATTCCAGGGAATACTGCCTGTAGTCTGTCACCGGTACCTCTTTCGGGAACCGCTCCCCGTCATAGCACTGCCTCCAGCCTCCCCGGGCCTTATCATACTCATAATACGGCAGGGGCATTACCCGGCATTCGCATGCAGGGTCCTCCCGGCAGGCCAGCCATATGCTCTCCATGCTGTCCCACATCTCCGCCTTGTAGGGCATGAATACCACAAGGAAGGTGTCGGGTAGTCCGGTGATAAGCGATGCCGCCTGGTCCAGTATATCATCCAGGCCGGACAGAACGGAGGCCCGGAGCATACCGGAGGCAGCGCAGGTGTGTAAGGACGACAGATTGCTGCGGTAGGCAGCCAGCAGGTTGGAGATAGCTTCATCCTCTGCTATTTTCTCCATATTGCTTATACTTTTCTTCACTGTCTCATCAATTGCCGCAGCGGCCTGACAGCAATCCTCCACATATCCTGACATGCATTGCATATCGGCGGCGGCTATTACCCTATGCATGGACTGCATGGTATCCAGGAGCCTTAAAAGCTTTCTTTTATTCATAACACGCATGTTTTTCTCCCCATCCTTTGTTTTGCCTGACGCTGATTTGATCCATCTGACCTGCCAGACGAATATAGTCTACACCCGAACATTTGCCATTTACCTAAACCGGTCAGAAGCTCATAGAGTTCAGCATCCGATGCACTGTTAAACATAACTCAAGGCTATATTACAACAACTTTCTATTAATCATCTCTTTTATCTTAGTGGAGCTTGTACTCTCCGTATAGGAAAGAAACACAAGTTCAGCTCCATGTTCCCGCAGAAACTCCCGCTTCTTCAGCCAGGCAGGATCCCGGGCATAATCGCTGCCGGAAAACTGGGCATCAAACTGGTATTTCAAATAGGCATCCTTTGTATCGCAAAATTCAAATGGTATTTCAACCGCCTCATCCACATATCTGCATGCCTGAACCATAGCAAGACGTTCCTCAAAAGGGATTACACTGTCCGTCTGTTTATTTCTGCGTACTCCCTCATCCGTCACCACCCCCACAATCAGATAATCGCACTGCTCTTTGGCACGCCGGAGTAAATTGAGATGTCCTACGTGAAACAGGTCAAATACCCCTGCCGCATACCCGATATGATACTTTTTCTTTACCTGTGTACCAGATAACGGCCCGTTAAAGACCTTTCCCTGTCTCCGCGGATATTCTGTATTAGGGTCATAAATGCCTATGTTTATGGCGCCCAGGTCTCTTACCTGTCTGAAAGCTCCCACATAATTCTTAATGCAGATAATGACCTTGTATGTACCGGCGTCAAGTCCTTCTAACACAGACGGTGCTGCAATTTCAATCCCCTCTATTGCAGTACCCCATTTTGTTTCATTATTATCAATCACTCCCGCTATCTCATACTCATCCCTATACAGCGCAAGAAATTTCCGGGCAAAGTTGCCGGATCCGAACAGATACAGCTTTTTATTATCCAGATTCTTAAATATATCTACAAACAGCCGCTGGTACTCTTGTGCTGAATAATTCATACGCTGGCGGTTGGAATGGACAATCTCATGATTTCTCCTGTGCGCCAGATGATAGGAATACAAAATGTCGTCATTCCGGAGTTTGTTTAAAAAGTGTCCGATATGTGCGTAATAAATCTCTATGCAGCTGTCAAGTTTATATCGTTCCAGCAATTCCTTCCTGGGCAGTATAACCTCCATTCTGGTGTCCCCATGATATAAAAGGTCTATATTACGCAGCATGATTGCTTTCGCCGGAAGATTCTCCACATATAATTCCTGATCAAAAAAAACATATTCCCCGTTGACCACAAATCCATTCAGCAATACCAGGTCAATGTATCCCCGCTCCAATACTGCCCCAAGGGCTTCCCTGTCCTCATCTGAACCAAAGGCAACCTTTTTCCATCTACTTCTGTCAATCTTCTTTTGTTTTAATTCATTCTTTTCCTCATCCCATCGCGGATTAAAATGATCCCAATCCACAGCATCATAGGCCACATGCTCCGAGGAATGAAGAATCAGGTTCCACAAGCAATCGAACTGGCGGAGAAATTCATTTTTATTCTCTGCCATCAGCTGACGGAAATGCTTTACCATGGACATCCCATCCACAAATGGCATAACAAAGGTTCCGTCCACCAGGCTGCCTTCTATCATCCTTACGCCATGCCGCTGCAGATAGCAGTTATTCTCCCAAAGCTTTCCCAGCTTCCTTCTGCCTTCTGCATACAACGGTTTTTTTATAACCATTCCGTCCCGCACAATGATAGTACACAGCGCATTCTCTTTTCCCCGTTCCGTTGAAACCGTAATCTGGGATGCATTGGAACATATCGCCTCCAAAGAGCATTCAATCAGAAAACCATTGGCCATCTTGTGAAACAGCCCGTTTTGTATCATGGATGTATATAGATTTTCTTCCTCTAAAAACACGGTATCCGGGCTATGGTACTGGGGAAATATACGGATATCCAACTCCTCATCCGGTGTATAATCCTCTGCAAACAGAATCTGCGGACTGGTGATATCCGGAAAAACAGAATAGAATCTGTGGTATGGGAAACCAGCCTGTTCCAGTATGCCTGTAAGTTCTGCTTTTGAGTACAGCCTTCCTGCAAGGCGTTTTTTGTCAAATGCACTTACCCGTTTATAGTTTTCTATCCCATCAAAATTGCGTCCGGTAAAGGGATCCTTGTCCCCGCAAAAATAACGGACAGCCATTCTGTTTTCCGTTACCAGGAACAGTTTCCCGTCCGCCTTAAGCAGTGTGCGTACTTTCTTCAACAGCTTGATGAGCCCTGCTTCCGGTTCAGCCTGTTCAACAGCCGACGACATCAGAATATATTCATAGCCGGACAAGGTCCTGTCATAAAACCCATCAACTGTACGGCCCTCCATCTCATCCGCAGCCCAGCCATCCACCTCATCCATGGCCGCGCATTCCACATATAATCCACATTCCATGAGAGACTCTTTCAGGGATTGCTCCAGATTCCCATGACCCATTATATACAGCGCCCTGGTACCTTTCTTAAATTCATACCATTTAATCAGCCCTTTGGGCAGCTCCTTTATGATTTCCTGTGCAGTCATCACTCTTTGCTCCTCATTATGTCAATGGTTCGTTCTATGCCTGTCCTGATGTCGTATTTCATGCTCCAGCCCAATCCCTTCAGCCTGCTTCCGTCCAGCCTTGCTTTAGTGGCGGTGCTGTACCCTGCTTTTTCAACAGCATCCGGAATCTCGAAAATCACTTCCGTATTGCATAAACCGGCTATAATATGGGATAAATCCCTTAATGTAATATCTGATTTACTGTCAGCTATATTATATGCCTCCCCGCATTTCCCGCAAAGCATTACCGCAAGAAGCCCAGCCGCAGCGTCTGCCGCGTAGGTATAGGAATAATACTGGTTTCCCTCACTTTTAAGCACGATATCCTGTCCCCTTATTCCATTGCGTATGAACTGGGAGACTGCCTTTGTATCAGACATGAGCATAGTCGGCCCATAAGAGCGGGTAAAACGCGGAATCACCACATCAATTCCAAGCTCCTTGTGGTAGGCCTGGCATAAAGCTTCCCCGCACCGCTTACTTTCCGGATATCCTGCGCGGAGGGTATTGGAATCAATATAGCCGCAGTATGTTTCATTAAAAAACTCAACATCCCCCCTGTTTTCCCCGTAGACCTCATTGGAGGATGCGAAAACAAACCGCTTGACATTATGGCTTACAGCATATCTCAGCAGATGGTCCGTTCCCAAAACATTGGTGGTTATGGTAGCAACCGGATTCGTGGCATAAGCCACCGGATGGGTATTGCTTGCCAGGTGCAGGATATAATCAAAGGCTTCATCCATTTTGCCTTCCAGCGAATCATTTATATCATGAGGCACAAAATGGAACCAGGGACTGTCCAGATACCTGAAAAACCGCTTCCTTGCAGCCTCCTCATTACGCCCCAGCGCCCATATACTGCAGCCCATGGAATGGGCCCGGTTCCGTTCCATCAACACGTCAACGAAAAAGCTGCCAATCAATCCGCTTGCCCCGGTAATCAGAACCCTCTTATCCTGAAGACTGTCCCAGGAAAGATCCAGGTCCGCCACATACCTTACATCCTCCAAATATAATGGATTATCCAATATATCCGTTTTATCTGCCATATTCATCATCTATACTCCTACTTCAGCCAGTTATCCTTTTCCATCTTAAGATACGCCTTAAACAGCTCAAAGTCATCCCTGGTGGTTATTTTTATATTCTTCTCAGACCCATTGGCAAAATACAGCCGCTCCCCCAGTTCAACCATCATGGTATTTGTGTAGGAAGATCCATATATGCCGATTCCCTTTTCAAACGCTTCATGGTAAGCCCTGTCAAGCATTCCATACCTGTATGCCTGGGGCGTTGAAACCCTCCGCAGAGCCTCCCTTGGGATGTACCTGACTGTAGACACCTCATCATCCGCCACAAAAATCTGCTCATTATACGGAAGGGCGGTTACCGCGTTTCCATACTGCCTGCACTTTAAGATTACATCTGACAAAACCGAATCCTCAACCAGCGGACGGATTCCATCATGTATAATAATGATGTCCTCCTCACCACATGTACCTTCCAGTTGAAAAACACCGTTCCGGATGGATTCCTGGGTAGTCCTGCCGCCGGATATAATCCATTGAAGCTTATCTATATTAAACTGCTTCGCATAAGCCCTTACCACATCATGCCAGCCGTCAATGCACACCAGCCCGATGGCGTCAATCTGGGGATGTTTCTGGAATCCCTCAAGGGTATAAATCAATATGGGCTTATCATACACATGGATAAACTGCTTGGGAATATCCTGGCCTGACCGCTGGCCGGAGCCACCGGCAATTACAATCGCTACATTCACTCCTAATCCCTCCACTATCGGCCGCCTGTCTGCTGCCTGTCTGCTGTTTGTTACCTGTCTGCCGTCTGTTGCCTGTCTGTTACTCAACCGTGTTTTCTATACCCTGCATCCATACCCCGAATCTACACTATGTAAAAATAATCCACGATTGTATCCGCAGCCATATAATTCTTTATTCCCTCTGCCAGCAGACGTTTCTCTATTTCAGTATAAAATGTTCCCTTTCTGTTCACTGCGATGATAAAAAGGGCATCGGCTCTGTTCCGGATTCTATCAAAGGGTAGTACTTCCCTCCCCCAGAGATATGGCTTGGACGGCACTCCTGAGACGCAGATGGCTTCCACTTTATCATAGTATCCGTTATTGTACAGTCTCAGGCAGACATTTTCAGCCCAGGCTCCTGCGCCGTATATGATAATCCGGCCGCACCTGTCTATTTCTTTTTTTACTGACAGGATTTCGGAGATTATCTGTCCTACCCGTCCCTCCTCCTTTAAATCACGAATCCAATGGAACAGTTCTTCCTTTGACCCGATATTTAAATCTTTGATTTGGTTATAATATAAATCCCAATCCCGGACGATTAGCTGTGCATATTCCTGTTTGTATTCCTCGCTTATTCTGATAAAAGTCCCTCTGTGGCGCATCATCCGGTAGTACCGGCAGATACCCAGCTCCTGGGTGAGGTGCTTTTGTTCCAAAAAGGTTTCCACATCGCAGTACTCACGGTACATAGCCAGTACCTTGTTCTTGCTCTTGACCGACGCTGCGGGATTATCCTGGCGGTACATATAGAACGCACTGTCAAGCCACATGGCCCTGTTACACAGGGACATGGTCTGAATCCAGAAACCATTGTCCTGGTAAGAAGCTCCCGGAGTTTCATTATGCCTGATTCCATTTTCCGCGAGAAAGCTTCGTCTATATATCCCGGACCAGGTATTCATATAAAACTGGAAAAAAAGAATCCGGTCCTCTTTCTGAAGAACCTTTCCAAAATACCCGTCCATGGCGCTTACATGGATTCTCTTTGAATAATGGAGCGTATCCCAGAACTGGATACACTCTGATTTGATTAAATCCAAATCATTGGAAACAGCATAATCGTACAGCGTCCCATACATGTCCGGAAGGATGTAATCATCGCTTTCAACAATTCCTATGTATTCGCCAGTGGCTGCCTCATACCCCACATTCATTGAATGCCCGTATCCCCGGTTGGGCTTATGTATAACTTTGACCCGGCTGTCTTTGCTTGCATAATCATCCAGGATGGCCGGACTGCTGTCTGTTGAACCGTCATCGACGCAGATGATTTCCAAATCTTTCAGGGATTGGGCGAGGACGCTGTCTATGCAGGTTCTGATATATGATTCGACATTGTAGACTGGGATTATAATGGAAACTTTTGGCATAGGTATCACCTGCTTTTCATGTACTTTTGGGGATTATGAATTACATCCATTATCCTTTCAACCGCCCGTGCTGATGCATGTCCATCATCAAACGAGGTCCATTTCTGAAAAAATCTCTCCAAATCACTAATATATTCCTCTTCCTCAAACTCTGCTATTTTCCTATAAAGATTTTCTAAATTATGAGCTCTTGGATACGGCCACTCACATAGAGGACTGTAAAACCCTCTGTCATCAAGATACTCCTGCTCATCATTCTGGTACAAAAACACCGGTTTCTTTTGAAGAGAAAAATCCCATAATATAGAGGAATAATCTGTTATAAGGACATCTGAAATAATCAATAATTCCTGTACATCAGCGTAATCCGTAACATGTATACAGTCCGAATATAAGGCAGCCAACTGTTCATTGCCACACAGATTAGAATGGAATCTGACCAGCATTACAAAGCTACCGCCAAACTTTTTTTCCAGTTCCTTTTTAACTCTTTTTGCCTCTAAATCATAGGCCCTCACTGAATTTTCTATCGTTCTTCGGAACGTGGGGGCATATAACACGATTCTGGCATTTCTATTTTCCACCCCCAAAGAATGCCTGATTTTGTCTTTATCAACACTTCTACTGTTAAACATCAAATCATTTCTTGGGCTTCCGCACTCCAGTATATCGCCATGACTGTAGAAGGAATTTCTATACATATTACTATTTGCAGATGAACTGGATAAAAAAAGGTCAATCATTTCTCCGTCATTCTTCGCACTGCGTATATACTCTAAGTTTAATGTATTCTCTATATCCTTCTCTACTTTTTTTAAAGGACCCGATCCGTGCCACGTCTGAATGTAATATTGGTTCTTCCTCTTATGGGTATAAATATCCTTCCTGCAATTATCTATCCAGATTTTTGAAGTTGCCATTTCATAATAATATTCCGGGGAGTCCACCTCAACCTTTCTTACCGGGGCAGGCACCTCCGCTCCCATATTCCTGACAGCCCACACGATATCAACATCCTGATTCTGCCTGATTAGTTCTTCTGTTATATATTTTCCATTACACATATAACCCTGTCCATAGTTACTCTGGAAGAACAATTTATTATTCTTTATGGGATAATCCCATAATTTTATAAACATATTATGACACAGAATGCATAGTTCCTCCTTTTGACAAAAGTACACTGCTCCCTTATGAATCCGTTTTACTCTTTCAAAAAGTTCCTCTGCGCCTTTAACGGCAACAAGTATTGCAGCCTCTGGATACTGTTGCTCTGCATTTTCGAACGTAATTACTGGTATGCCCATGGTATTGTCTACTCGAGTTGCTCCATCGCTTACTACAAAACACGCAACTTTATGTCCCAGTTTACAAATTGTCAGCAACTGGTATATCTTTCTGCCATATACACCAGCTCCGTAAATCAGGCTCACCTGACCGGCCTTTACTATTGACATAATATCCACTGTATTCTCTACCAAACCTGCTCCCTCTATGGTTCTTGACGTAGAAGAAATCTACATCTTATCTTATTAATCCATTCTTGTGTTATTATCAGGCAATATTAAAATGTTCTCAAACCCTTCATCAAGCAAGATATTTCTAACCTCATTAGCAATACGGTTACTAACCGTGATAATGACAAGCGCCGATTTTTTATATTGCCTCCACTCACCTATTTCCATAACAGGATGCCCCATTACAAAACCTGAATGATTCTTTATGTCAGATACCGCATATCCCAGAATACCAATATTATTAGAATCCAGTATTCTTAATACTTCCCGCCCAATCTTTCCTGCACCGAATAATATAATGTGATTAAACCGTTTAATCTTATCTAACTGCGATTCATTTATCTCCGTTATACTTCCTAAGAATCGTTCACCATCTATAATTAAGTTTAGCAATTGGTATTCCATGACAGTTCTTTGCTTACAAATTTCATACAAATTGAATTCACTCTCAGTCTTAATCATGCTTTTAATAGATGCTGCGATTTGAAACAAACGTCTGTTAATTCTTTTTAGAACCTCCGTATTCCAAACAAATTTGTCACAAAACTTCTGCATCTCCAGATAAGCTATGATTACCCCCTTAATTCGTTCCTTCGTGACCGGTGACGACATAATAGAGTTCTCTCTATGTCTGTATTCATAATATACATCATTTAAGCACATCGCTCTTTTTGCCAATAACATAGTTTGAAAAGTAAATAACACATCTTCATGTAAGATGCCTTCATAGCACTTCAAACTATTTCTTTTAAGAAACTCAAAGTTAATAAACTGTAATTGAACCGGGGAGACCCATTCATTATTATCTACAATTTTGATAAAAAGCTCCTTCCCATTCCATACCCCTGGATACCTTTCTTTATATGCTATTTTAGCATCATGTTGATATTTAAAATTTTTTTCACAAAATGACTCCGCACTAAAAAAAATACAATCCGTCTGTTCTCGTTCTGCTATTTCATAAAGGTTTTTTAATGCATACGGCTTCAGTTTATCATCTGAATCTAAAAAATAAATATATTTTCCTTGTGCATATTTTAATCCATAATTTCTCGTATAAGAAAGTCCTTTATTCAAGCTATTATGAAAAACCCTAATACGTCCATCTTTCTTTGCATACTCTTCTAATATAACCAATGAATTATCAGTTGAATTATCATCAATGCATAAAATCTCAATGTCACATAATCCCTGTTCACATACACTTGACAAGCATTCTTCTAAATAGGATTCAACATTATATACCGGAATAATTATTGATATATTTTTCACCTTATCTCTCCTTCATTTAGTATTTCGACTAACAATTCGGAAATCAGTATGACCTTCTTTGCTGAAACCCCGGCCTTTAATAATTCAGCTTTCATTTTCAACTGTATCTCCTCCTTCTCACTGGCGATCACACAGAAGTCGAACTCTATACGATTTATTGATTCTACCGGCTTAACCGGAACAAAATACTGTTCCCCAATATGTCTGTAATTTTTATCTATCCATGAAACAATCCTGCACTTGCGATACAATTGTAAAAAAATAATCTCCCCTAAATTACCTGCGCCATATAAAACAACCTTTTTTTCTGACAGAAATGAACAATCCTTTAGTTGTTTTTCATTTTCTATATAAATCCCACATCCTAAAAATAATGGAATATATAATTCTTTTATCCTATCATTATTCCATAATAATAACTCTTCAGAGGATGTAAAAACATCTTCCTCTTTTTTTATTTGATGATACTGTCCATGCCAGCCACGCTCCTGTCTTTCTTTTTCAAATCGTGATTTTCTATCTAAAAAAACCTTTTTAACCGCCTGCTCCTCACTCCTTAGTGGATAATGTCTGTTCAGTATTTTAAGGGGAAACGTCTTATGATATGGTACTTTTACCATATGCCCCCCCGAAGATTTGAGTTCAACCGTGTCACACTTTTTCCATGATTTGCGTTGCTTAAAATGTGAATTACGGTGTCCAAAGTCAAAATATACATCTTTTCCAAATATATTACTGTCTCTAAATTCCTGTGTGAGTTTAAAATCAATAACCGTATTTTCAATCGTGTTATATCCCAGACGGTCAATTTGATAGATTGCATTCTTCAATGTAACACCTTCCCACGGTGCTACTCGTATCTCATCAGCGTCATAGTGGATAAACCACTCATAATTCAGTGTTTTAGCAAGTTCTTCTGTCCAAGCCATTTGGTGATATAAATCAAAATAGTCTTTTTTTCCAGAAGCCGGAAATCGGTCTATCTTAACTTTGTCTGGGTACCTGCCCGCATAATCCTCTAAAAGTTCATACGTTCCATCATCAGACCAATTGTCCATAACATATACATCAATCTGTTGGCTAAAAAGATACTCAAGGGTTTGAGCAATAATATCCACCTCATTAAAACAGTGAATAATTGCTAATACCTTAAATTCATCCGGTGTTTTCCAATTGTGATATGAAAAAGTTCTTCCGGATAAACACACGCCTCCATATATGTCCCCAGAAAACGTCAGGGGACATATACGTTTTGAAAAGGACCAGGTCTCTTGAATATCCAATTCTTTACAATATATAACAAAATCCGAATGCACAGATGCGATATCCACTATCTCAAATATCTCATTCATTTCAGAGTAACAATTGAATTCTATAAAACATAAGCTCTCTTGCGGCAATTTTTCCAAACTGTCAATTGCTATCAATTGAATTCCGGGATATAATCCCGGTAAATGATTCATGACAGAGGGATAAACATATATTGTCTTTTGCTTCATACAAAGAGCTGCCCTATTTAAAATATCTTCAATTATAAATCCATCTTCTTTGAAAATCCCATCTCTATTAAAGCAATTCTGGTTTACACCAATACATTCGTTCCTGCTCAATTCCCGCCACCATTAATTCTTTTTCTATTTCTTTTGCAACGCTTTGATTCGCGACAGCAATAAGAATAACATCATATTTCAAATGCTGCAGCTCATCCGGCATTCCAATATCCATACCCTGATTCCGATACAAAGCTGCTCTCTTATCAACCCAGCCAGCTAAATGTAAATCTTCGGATTTCCCTATATAGGATGCAAAATCCTGTCCTACTTTACCCGCACCATAAACAACAATACTATTGTAATTTTCATTTATTTTTTCTGGAAATTTATATAGATTTTTCTTCTGGCCAACACTTGTCTCTATGATTGGATTTTTAAATGTCCTGCCAAATGTTCCGTACCTTATATTTCTTTCCATGTCATAATTAACAACTGTATAAAAGGCTTCTATACCTTTTTCATAAGCATCTATATACTTTTTATTGATTTTTGATAAGTCAAGCAATTCATTCCAAATGCATATATCGCTATTTTGTATATAAAATCCTTTCACTACCCTATACATATTAAAATCAACAGGAACAGGCATATCAAACACCCACTCCAAATCAATACACTTTATGGTTCCGTCATCCATTATAATAACATTATCATTAGTACAGTCAAAATTAGAAATTCTTGTTGACAATACTCCCTCCGGAATATTAAGCGCTCCAAAAACACTCGCAAATTCCTTTGTTTTCCGATATTTACATATGTTGCTCTTCTCTCCAATAAGCACACTTCTCCATTGTTCCAAAAGCTGGCATACAAGATTTTGATCCTGTTCTATAAAGGCTCTTCTTAATTTTTCTCCTAACGTGGTTCCCTTTATATATGGTGTAATCAAAACATCATCCCTTAACTCACTTTTTACTAAATATGATGGATGACTTAATTCATACAAGCATTCATTTTGATACGTCTGTCTGATATGCGGCACAGCTAAGCCGTCGGCAGGTTTCTTTAATATTACCATCTCATTGGTATCATTTACTAAAATCATGGTAATTACCTGATATTTTCTTTTTCTATCCAAAGAACCTTTACTATATACCACCTGCATGTACATCTACCTCTTCAATTCTACCAAAAATGAGTTAGCAAACATTCTGAATTCTTCTTTGCCTGACAAGCTGTTTAGAAACTTCAATTCATCAAAACACTCTATTCTTGGAGAAACATAATTGCTTCCCTTCATTACCAGGCTCCCCTTTGGAGGCAGATATTTATCAGAAAAAATCTGCAGCGGAAATTTATAATCCGGATAAGGATAGTAAAAACGAAGTTTTTTAAATCCGCTGTTGAAGCATAGATTTCTTAATTCATAATAAGAAAACGTTCTTGCCTTAATACTTTTTTGATATCCTTCAATTCCGCTGAAAGCCTCTCCATTGTGATCTTCCTTACATCCCGAAAAATATTTTGCGCCTAACCGGTTTTCAATGGCTATATAAATCCGGCCGTCATCCTTTAAATTTTTATTTAAACCGCTTAAAAAATCTATGTATGGACTGTTTGAATGTATATAATAATTTGCATATTCCAACACTCCAATGAGTGTAATGACATCATATTTTCGTTCCAGCTCAATATCTTCATAATTACCCACGTACAACGTCAGATTGTCACAATCTTTATGTCTATATGCATTAATAAGAGAACGTCTTCTTGACAGGTCAATACAATCAACCTTTTGCGCGTACCTGCAAAGAGCGCCAGTAACCGCGCCACATCCGGCGCCTATTTCAAGCACACTTTCTGACTTATCAATTAGCATTGGCTCTATAATGAGTTCCCTTTCTTTTGACAGATGATAGTAAACCGGAAAATCATCTGTTTTATAACATTCTATTTCTATGTCATGTGAATCCCGGACTATCCTCAGCATCTTCTCTTCAATATCCCCATCTGAATACTCATCCAATCCAGAATAAAACTGCATATCGAGTTTTATATTTCCAATATATATGTCTTCCAAAATAAAACGTTCCTCCGTTAATCAAATATCCTCATTCGTTCCAATTGCTGTCCAAGCTTTCGCTTACACAATAATTCCAAGGCTTCCAGATTATCTGCCTGCATGATTCTGGCTTGTCTTACAATCTCTTTAAAAGTCATAAACAGATTTTTCAATTCCTCTAAAGAGTCACAAGGTGAGGAGAGTCCTTCTGCCAAAACTTTATTAATGAGAGCCAGCTGCTCTTCCTGCAATACAAAGCCACTCATCTGAAGCGAGTCTCGTTGGAACCGGGCATATGTCCTGGCCCGCTCTTCTGCATACAGCATTTTACTTCGAACCGTTTCATTCTTCTTATGCAATCTGTGATACAGCAAAAGATTACCAATGGTTGTGATTTTAGCAACTTTAGAACTTTCAATGAAAAAGCGAAAATCCTGCATTCCATAACAATTTTCCTTATATCTCAAGTGATTTTTGTCAATAAAATTTTTTCTGATCATACTTGTTCCATTATAAAAGTCCAAACAATTAAACAGCAGTACCGCTTTTATATATTCAGGGTTATAACGGGGAATATCACAAAAGCGGATGATTTTTCCATTTTCATCAATTTCCGCTGTTGCCCCTCCGAGAATATCAACATCTTCGTTCCTTTCCATAAATTCCACCTGGAGTTGAAGACGTTCCGCTGTTGCCATATCATCATCATCTAAAAGTGCAATGTACTTTCCCGAAGCAGCTTCAATCCCTCGATTTGTTGAATACGCTATGCCTCTGTTACAAGTGTTTCTTTTCAATATAATTCTGGAATCTTTTATTCCGTTTACTATTTCTAGCGAACCGTCCACAGACGCATCATCTACAAGAATAAGCTCTAAATTAGAATATGTTTGTTGTAATATAGATTTAATGGCTTCAAATAAATACTTTTCCGCATTAAATATTGGCATAATCACACTGACCAATGGTTCTGTACTCATGTCATCCTCCGCATCAATTATTCCCATACCGCAAAGTCTTCTAATTTAACTTCCGTGCATGTTTGCCATTCCATTTCATTGCTCACACAATGTCCACATAAGGGTACCTCTTTCTTTAATAATGTAAGCAATTCCTGACCTGATGGGCAATCCTTCAGTTCTAATATCCCCTCTTCCGGCAGTTTGGTTCCGAATTTTTTATTAAATTCCTGAATATACATTAATGTGGGACATCTGGAAATTTTTCCATGCCAAATATTAACACAGCCATTAGAAATACACTCTCGTTCCAATCGGCTGTTAGCACTCATGGATAGTGGCCTATTAAACCTTTGTTTCTTATCATATGGGCGTAAATCGTAATTAACATTAAATTGTTCCAAACGTTCTACAATCTTACCTATCCTTTTATGTGTTGGCTGATACTCTGATATACTCACTACAATCCGATTCTCTGCCATTGTCATTAACGTATGATCTGGCAAATTTGGTATTAACAGTCCATTCGTTACAAGCCATATATTTGTCTTTGGCAATTCACCCCGAATCCCTGTCACATATCTTTCCAGCTCAGGATTTAAAAGCGGCTCCCCACCCAAAATATAAAATCTGATAATATGGGATACCTTTTCTTTCATAATCCGGATATCATTCATACATTCTTCATACACAGGCAATGACTGGTTAAAAATAGGGCTAAAGTGGGCACATCCTTTACACTTTAGGTTGCATGAATCGGCAATGTGCATCTCCAGATGAGGCAGTACACATTCGCCCTCCCACTCTGATGTATTATTACAGGAATTTTCTAAAAAAGACCTGTCACCTTTGCACCAGTTAAAAGAATATATATGATGAAAGCCTTTCTCTCTCAGGCTCCTGTTAATTTCATCGATTCCCCACGGACTTCTGGCTGTGATTACTATGTTGGAATCCAAATCAATAACCTCATTAGGGGAAAGAATTGGAAATCCATTCCAGACTCCCCTTTTACGTGTATCAATTATTCCCTGAAACGCTCCATGTTCCCCTGTTGCCTGTAAAAAAGAATACGCTATATCAGCTCCTAGCCCAGCTCCAAAAAAAAACATTTCATACGTCCTTCCTAACCTTTTAAGTTTTTCAAAATAAATCATGGAATACTATGCCTTTGCATAAAGAACTGTTTCAGAAGCAAGGACAGAGTAATGCCGAATATAAAATGTATATTTCGGGTATAGCTCTAATAGTAACTTTGGAATGGTCCAAATATCTTCTGCTTTATGATAAAGGCTGATTGCTAAATTAGGATGATATTTCATCAAATACCCCCTCCCCCCAAGTAACGCCTGATACTCCGCACCTTCAAGATCCATTTTAATAAATGTGCCCGGCACATTACCCAGCAAGTTATCCAATGAATCCACCTTAATCCGTTCCAATCCACTATTAGAGATCTGGGAGGAACCGGTAGACACTGCCTCAAACATCAGCTCCGTCTGCTTCTCCCACAACCCTGTCTGATACAGATGGACTCTATCCACAGAATGTTTTTGGAAGTTTTCCTTACATTTTATATAGTTATCCGGATCCGGCTCAAATGCAATTATAGAATCATATTTTTCATGACACCACTTTATAAAATTTAAGCTGGTTGTCCCATCAAAGCATCCACAATCCACAAAAATTTCATGTTCTGAATGCGGAAAAACTTCCAGATCAAAATATTGTCTCCGGCTCATATCGTCAATCATTTTCCCCATATTAATAATTTGACCTTCCGGAAATCCTTCCCCTAACAGCTGTTGAAATATCTCCTTGTAATATAGTCTGGTGGCAATCACGATGACTGCATTGCGGTGCTCCCGGCACAGGCTTTCAAAAGACAAAACAGGAATATTACAGCATACTTCCTGTTGTTTATGATTATCCGCAAAATAATCCCACTTAATCTGTAATGTATCTGCCAGCTCCTTTCCCCAGGCCCCTGTTCCAAATATGATTTTTTCTGAATCCTTATTCTCATACAGTCTGGTAAGAAATTCTCTTCCTTCGCTGGTTGTGTTAATGATTTTTTTAAGCCACATATCATCCTGTGTGGCATTATAAAAAACACGGTAACCATACAGCTCCTTTGATAGAGAATCTCCCATATGTTGATAGATTTTATTCATCTCTTTCATTAAACAGCACCTCCGCAAGCTGGTTTGCGATTTTTCGATTAACGATATCATTTAAATGCCATGGATGTACACCATATTCAAACCACTCATCTGTAAAATAATAGGGATTCTTCCATGCCTCAATACAAACAATTTTGTCAAATCCTGTCCTCAAAAAATCATAGCACCTTTTTAATATCAAATTGGTTTCTTTTATCTTACTTTTATTTTCATAATCAGTTAATTCTTTCACTGTACCATGGGTTTCCGCCAAATAGTTTTCAACCATTACCAGCTTAACAGTCTTTGATTCATTCGATATTTTGTTCATAAACAAAACTGCGCATTCTTTCCACTGCTTCCACCAATTATCTGTTCCAAATGACAAAATACAATTATCACACTCCAAATCATCAGCATCCGCATAGGCATCACTATATGTTATCACTCCATCATTGTCTATGATTAAATCATGTCTCTCTTCCAATAAATCAAAAATCAAAAATTGAGGTCTTTCTCTCTCCATAATTTCAAAAAAAGAGGATATTATATCTCTTTGAATCATTTTTTCCCGAAATGGATTAGAATGACATACATTCATTTTTTTTCTATATGGGTGAACAATACTAATCAGACTTGAAAATTGAAAACTTAGTTCTACATCTTGAATGACCGGCATATATCTTATCATCTGCATAAGATTATAACTGCCTAATTGGGCCACTTTCCTTAATTTATCACCCATAAAAAAATTTTCATAACAATCTGAATACGAGTTTCGGAGGATAATATAATCCTCCCTTCTCATCTTCGTCCACCCAGCCGTCAAGACTAATGAAAAATTTTTTAGCAAATACCGTCTTAGTGCTTCCTTGTTTTCCTCAAAAATCCCACATCTCTTAAATCCTGAAATCATATATTCAGTTCCGGGTACCAGTTCCTGCCTGTTCAAGCGTGCCATTGTGCTAACTGACCCTGTTCTGCCCTTCCGATAAAAGTAAAGGCACTCATCTAAACTAACTATCTTTTTAGCAACAGCTAAAATCCACATTGTGACAACAAAGTCTTCACCATATAAATTGGGCATCTTTATGTTATTATCCACCCATAGCGAGCGCAGAGAAAATTTTGTTACTACTCCCATACGGTCGTCCTCTAATTTTTCCTGCCTGGTAAGGGGAATTCCTATCACAGACGAGCAGCGCATATAACTTGTCTCTTTTGTCACCATATTGTATCTGGATATATTACATGTCACCATATCACCATCATACTGGTTTGCGGCATAAAGCATTTTTTCAACAAACTGCAAATCATACCAGTCATCCGCATCTAAAAACGCAATCCATTTGCCAGTTGCCTTTTCAATACCAAAATTTCTCGCTGGCCCCAGGCCTTCATTATCTTTTGAATAGAACCGGATCCTGTTATCCCTTTCCTGCCATTCCCTGCATTTGAGAGCAGAATTATCTGTTGAGCCATCATTCACCACTACGATTTCCAGCTTTTTATATGTCTGGCTGACCACCGATTCCAGACATTCATCTAGGTAATCTTCCACATTATAAACAGGTATTACCACGCTAACCAAATCACACATTTTATTTCCCCTATAAATACTTGCCAAAAGACCTGCGCACACCTTCGTCAAAAGTAAACTGAATTTTCTTTTGAGGCAGACCATTTAACATTGCCATCAGTTTACGCACATTTACCGTTTCCTCTGAAATCAATTGAATAATCTGTGCCACATCTTTCATAGATTCCACCGGCCAGTTATATCGTGCTATTTCCTGCGTGCCCAATCGGATTCCACTGCCAGAGAAAAGCTCTTTATTCTTTTTATTCAAAGTAATACCATATTTTAAACTGTTTTCAAATATCCGGTTCATCGTATTCTTATCTGTCCTGATAAAGACCTGATGCGTCTTTGAATATGTCCCTTCTTTCATGGCAATATCCATACCAAGCTCTTTTAAATTTTTACCTAATTCATTGGCCAATGTAACAATATGCTCTTGATATGCCTGTCCAAAATTTTCAAACTCTATTAATGTAAATAACAGACTCACCTTTTGATGCATCTGGGTATGCCTGATATAAATCGGATTGATGGTTGTTTCCAGTTTTGCATGAAGTTCGTCATTATTTGTCATAATCAGTCCGCATGCCGGACCTGGAAAGGTCTTATGTGTTCCGCCAAACATAACGATATTTTTGATGCCCGCCAATGGATTCTCAATAACTCCTGCGCCTATTAAGCCCAGCATCTGACTTACATCATATAAAAGCACCGTATTCCCCAATTCAATTCTATTGACTTCCAGCGGACTTATAATATCGGAAGGAGCCAGAAGTATATAATCAATCTGTCCTTCCTTTAACCTGTGATTCAGCTTTTCATAATCCAAATCAAAGTTTTGAAAATCATAAGGCACATCACTCACCTTAAGCCCCAGCCGTTCACATATTGGCTTAACAGAAGCATGCCCGCCGCTTTGACTGCTCAAAATCATAATGCTGTCACCAATTTTTGCAAGTGACATCAACACGACCATCAAACAGTTCATACCTGTCAATGTCCTTGCATCTGTATACTTTGCATTAAATATTTCTCGGCATTCTTCTGAAATCATCTCATAAAAAGGCAGTAAATAGTTGCTTCCAATAAAATTATTATCCTCCAGATAAGAATAGGTATTACCAACAATATATCTTTCTTGAAATCCCATTGACAACGGCATATTCCCAAAATCAGAAATGACATTCTCGGCTGCACACAACGGAAGGGTTCTATTATAATATGTTGTAAAACTCTCCGTAATATTAACTAATTCCTGCAACTTGTCATCATATCTTCTGACTTCTAAAATTTCCAATTCCGAATTAATTTTGCAAATATATTTTTTCTGTTGAAAAGTAAAGGTAAAGCCTTTACTTAAGTCCTCTTTTGTGATTGGTGCAAATTTTGATAATTCCCCTTCTGTTGTGTTCAATTCCGATGCTATCATTTTCATTAATTTAGAGCCGGAATCCACAAAATATGTATTATCAAATTCTCTTAATTCTTCCAGACAATCAAACTCATAAATAACGTTGCTGTCTACTCTCTTGGCATACATATAAAGCTCAGATAAATGTTCATCCTGAATATCTGCCCAAAACTTACAGATTGTCTGCGGCTTATCAAATTCCCATGAAAGAATTTCTATGAATTTTTCAGTGAAACGTCTATTAAAATAAGCATACCCCAATGTCACCCAGGTATCCGCCGCATCATAAAAAGTAGCTAAAATCTTATCATACCCATCCGTTTGTATGCCTCTCTCCTCAGTTGCTCCTTCTTTATAGACAGAGCAATAAAACGCATCATAAGCATAGCTTTGGAAAATATTTTCATTAAAGTAGAGATCGGAAGAGGTAATAATCGTATTGCCCAGCTTTTTCCTTGCCGCCCATATACTGGCATGATTATTCCTAATACGATAGTCCCCGGTCTCGATAATATTCACACCATATTTTTCTTGCAGATAGTAAAATTTATCTTTCATAAATCCTACAACAATCGTGATATCAGTAATACCCTTTTCATGCAGCTGCCGTATCTGTCTCTCAATCAATACTTCTCCGTTTACAGGAAGTAATCCCTTAGGCCTTTCAAAACACAGAGGCACAAACCTGGAAGATACACCCGCTGCCAGTATAATGGCATTGTCCACCTTATGCCTCTCCAAATACTGCACGCCTTTTTCGGTAATTATCCCTCCTTTTGCATACCCCTCCTCATTCAGCCGTTCGAACTCTGCATCAATTACAGAATAAGGCTTATACAGTTTTCGTGCAGCCGCCCGGCTGTCCCATCCGGTGTTGTCATTTAAATACATTAGAATATCAAACATTATCTTATTCATTCCACTCTCTCCTCATGAATCCGGAAACTCAATTTTAGAGACCGGATGGCATTTTCTCTTTTCAACAGGCGGTAACGCCATATAATTGCCATACAAAAAACGTAAGTACTCATCGGCATGTCTGCTTCCCTTTAATATCACATGTTCAAATTGAATATCAACCGTATCCTCGTACCATTCCCGCTTATATCCAAAACATCTGTTACATGCCGGGAATGTCAGGCACTTTACCCATTTTGAATATTTTTTATTGCGATGTTTAAAGTAGCTGCGATAACTTGTTTTCAGTATATTTTCTGGTATCATTGACAATCCACAGAACAAAAGCCCTTTTAACCCTTTTTCCGTTTTTTTCCCCACAACAGACCAAAATACTTTTCTATATAAAAAACTCACAAAATTGCATATGCTTCTAAAAAAATAGTTTTCAGGAACATTATCACATATGAATACATCTAAAAAAATACCTTGATCATATTGCATGTGCTCCTGATTCAAACGGATAAATTGGGAATCTTTGCGGCGCAGTTTCGCATATCCCCATCTGTATCCCTTAGTATTATCCATATCCTGAAGATAAAATCTCTCCTGATCCAGTTCCTCATTACATTTTTCTTTGAATTTCTCATATTCAGAACGTACCATAATGACATCCGCGTCATCATCCCACGGAATAAATCCCCCATGCCTGACAGCCCCCAGCAACGTTCCTCCATCAATACTATATTTAATCCCGGATGCCCGGCAAATTTTATCTAATTCCACCAATAACTCTAATTCTACTGACTGTAATTTTTTTAGTTCCTCCTCAGATAATACATGCCAGGCCGGCATTCTCTGCTTCAAGATATTTCACCTCTTTACCCGAAGGATGCTGTTGTAAACACATCCAGTCCATTGTATATTATCCCCTGCTATCTCCATGTTTTTTCACAACGCATTCCGATGCATGTCCATTATCGCAGGAGCCGTATTTTTTCAGAAAAATGTCAAGTTCTTTTATATAATTTTCTTTATCAAAGTTTTTAATAGCTTCCAGCAATTCCTAATTGTGTATGGGTCTGTAGATACAGCCACTCTGAAACAGAGACATAGAAACCTCCGTTGCTTTCATATTCTTTTTCACCACTTTGGTATAGAAATACCGGTTTTCTTTGCAGGGAACAATTCCGCATCCGAGAAGAATAGTCGGTTATGACAACATCGGATGCCGCCAGAAATTCCTGAACTACTTGTTTCTTGTTTTGTATTGACTGACAAACGGTGAAAGCGATACAAAAGTATATTTTCACCATCAAATTTATGGTTCAATGTATTGATGACCAACTCCATGTTATCCCAGATTCTTTTTTATATCCGCAATTCTTTGCCATGTACACCCCTGTCTCGAAAATGGGTAATAGGTTTAAAACATTTAAAATCTCTTTTAACGTTTTTGATAAGTCAAGATGATAGGCTTGATATACCAGCATCTCCTTTCCACCCATAATTTCAAATTCACCATCGCCATATCGCACAAAAGAACACTTTTCCTCAATTATTTTCCATGTTACCTCTTGTTTATTTCCAATTTTAGGATATTGGTATCTATCTTTATTTTATAAACTATCTCATAACCAATATTATGAAAGCGGACATTTACGATTGATTCCAGCTGATATATAATTGCATCATATTTAATTACAGAAATTACGATATAGTCATAGTCGCTGCATATTTCATCCGGAGAGAATATTGTCTTATTCTCAAAAACCTTACCCTTTTTATCCGGAGCATTATCAATGAAACCCAGGACAGTACATTCTTTCGGATTGATTGTATTCAATACCTTTTTACTTTTTTCCATTCCTCCATATGTATATCTTCACTTACTGTATACCTCCCCGACAAAATCAATTTCTTCTTTTCTGGTACCGTTCATCCTACATACGCTTCCGGTTCATTCAAAATAATGTCCGTTATCCCCAGTTTATTAAGCCGCTCCAGATCCAGTCTTGTCCCTGTAGGCTTTTCCGGAAACAGGTGTCCCCCCATCCAGGCCCGCACCGTATACCCCTGCAGCTGTTCTGCCGACAGATCCATCGCCTTCCAGAAGGGATGCAGTCCTGCCGCACCACACCCGCCCTTTAGCTTATACATGCAGTCCGAAACCTTTACATCCAATATCCCCAGTTCTGCCTCTGGGTCAAGATACTTTATTTTCTCCAATGACCGCGCATAAAAGGTTGAATATACGACCGAACCTTCCACCCCCCGGTTATGGACCATATCTATGATCTTTTCCTCCATCCCCTCATATGGAAGGATGCTGTTCTTCAATTCAATATTAAGCTTCATCCCTGCCTTTAGTCTTTTCTCCAGCCGTTCAAAAACTTCTTCCATGGTCGGAATCCCCTGACATGGATGATTTCCTGCATCTATTTTCAACCGTTTTAATTCAGCCAATGTATAATCCTGGACACATCCGGTTCCGTCTGTGGTACGGTCCACCCTCTCATCATGGATGACCACAATCTGTCCGTCTTTCGTCATCTGGATATCCAGCTCGATTCCCGCAAGTCCCTGTAACTGTGCCGCCTTTTCAAAAGCAGACATGGTATTCTCCGGATATCGCTGGCTGCAGCCTCTGTGCGCCCATATTTTCATTCTCTGCTCTCCATTTCCATGAATCTCCCCATGATATCTGCCAGAGTGATGGAATCCTCTGATGTCAGTTCCAATCCAGGGCAGCCCTTTTCATTTACCATATTTAAAAATGCCCGAATCTCATAACGCAGCCCGTCTCCCTGAAAGGATTCCGAAATCTTTTCCACTTCCAGCGGATTTTCATAATGCACTTCCATATTCGCGGTTTTCCACCATGGCGCTTCCGCTACCACATATCCCTTGGTACCAGCTATCATCAGCCGTCCCTCCGCCTTTACCCCCAGACCGCAGACCGCTGCTGCCAGTCCTCCGGGATACCGGAAGGATGCCTTTGTAAACACATCCAATCCGTTTTCGCCTTTTATGGATTCAAACCGTATGTCTTCAAAACCATTTCCCAATAGCTTGACAACCGGTAGCAGACAATAGCTGCCAAGTTCCGTAAAGCTTCCTCCGTAAAGCCTGTCATTCAGTTCCCTGCTGTCTGTGGATTCCAGCTTGGTAAAACACGCATCCACATAACGTATGTTCCCAATGGCGCCGCTGCGGGCTATCTCCAGAAGTTTCCCAAATCCAGGGCAATAAGCTGTCTTTATTCCTTCAAATAATACCAGTTTATGTGCCACGGCATAAGCAAACAGTTCTTCCGCCTGCTCCCGCTTAAGTACAAGAGGCTTTTCACACAACACATGTTTTCCCTGCTTGAGGGCTGCCTTGATATAGGAATAATGTGTTTCATGAGGGGACGCCACATATACAAGGTCAATCTCCCGGAAAAATTCTGTTAGATCTCCATATGCCTCAATCCCCCATCTGGCCGCAAACTGCTCCGCGCTTTCCTGGTGGGGATTATAAACTCCCTTCACACAGATACCGCTTACCAGACGTACTTCCGGCATAAACCGGTTAGCAATCCTTCCCGTACCGATCACTCCTGCCCTCTGCATCCCTTTACCTTGTCCCTCATGCATGGAGCATACCGCCTATCATCCCTTCTGTCATATCTTCCACTCATGTTTTCCATTTACACCTTTCCCGAAAAACTCAATTCTTCCGGCAAAATATCTCCCAATCCCCGCAATCGTCCGAAGCACTTCTTCTTTCACACTTTCCGGAAAACTGTTCATGGAGGGGAACGTCTCAAAGTTAAGCACCCCGTCATATCCTGTCTCCCGAAGCCCCGCAAGCATCCCCTCCCAGTCAAATCCGTCCCCTGCCTTTCTTCCGAATGTGTAGGGAATCTGATGCAGGTCCTCTATTCCGTCATTTTCGTGAAGATGCAGGATCTTAATCCTGCGCCCCAGCCGCAGGACCGTTTCATAGGGCGGCCGCTTCACCAGGTTTAAATGACCGGTGTCCAGGCAGAATCCAAACCGTTCCTCACCCGCTTCCTCGTTCAGGCTGTCAATATACCGCACAGCCTCCTCCGGCGCGGAGCATACCCCTTCCACCAGCCTGCCGCCCACGGATTCATACAGGTTCTCCAGGCATATGGTCACGTTATGTTCCCTGGCCGGTTGGATCAGATTCTTAAAAAACGTCAGGTTCTGCCTTCTCTCTTCCCGGCAGGTTTGTCTGTACTGCATTTTAAAGGGATGAATGACCACATAGGGAATCCCCAGAAATCCCGCGATTGCCAGGCATTTGGGAGTCACTGTTTCTATCATAATCCGGTTCTGCTCCTCCCTTCCCAGCACCCATACCGGGTACGGGGCATGCATCTGGGACCAGGAAAGGCTGTATTGTTCGGCTCCTTCCTGATAGGAGGTAAAATATTGCCGCAGCTCTTCCATACTCTGTTCAAAAAAGCGGTTCATCTCCCCCTGGTAAAGCTCTGAATTTTTCAGAAACACATCCAGATTCAGGTCAATGCAGTCAAATCCGGCTTTCTTAATCCGTTCAAATCCGGTTTCCAAATCCAATAACTCACTGTCCAGGATTCCTTTGGACTGCACTCCTATCTTCAACATACGCCTGCTCCCTTTTTTTCAACGAGATTCTGATATCTGAAAAAATATTTATCGTCATATCTTCGCCATCTTATGCCCATAGCATCCAGCTGCTTTTCAATGCTTGCATGATACATGTTGCAGATTAAGACAAATGGCGGATGTTCTTTGTCTTCCAAAAGCACAGACGGAGGCCGTATGCCCACGTTCTCCCGCATACCGCCCCACAGCATTTCATTGTTATCAACAATAAAGGACGGCGGATATGCATCTCCCCACACTTCCATATAGTTATGGAACATTCTCCCTGCGCCGAACAGCACCAGGCCACCCGCCTTCCCCTCTTCTTCTGAATCTGCTTCCGGCCGCTCCGCCTTTGGCGTTTTCTTTAAATATTCCTCCAGCTCCAGAATCCCTTCCCATTCCAGGGCCACAGCGGATAACAGACGGTACCAGCCCGGCCGCAGACAGGCGGGGGTTACTTCAAAAAGACCGGCAATATCATAAACAACCGGACCCTTAAACCCACACATGGCCAGGGCACCTATGATACCGTACCAGTCTGTTGACAGTTCTCCTCTTCCTCTTGTAAATGTATACGGCATCTGGCACTGTCTGGTTCTTCCGTCGTTATCGCCCGCGTGCAGCAGACCGATCCGATGCCCCAGGTGTTCAATCATGCCGCACAGATTCTTACCCAGCAGGTTCCCGCTGCCCGTGTTGAGACAGGCGCCGACGCATTCGGTTCCGGCTTCCCGGTTCAGCCGGTCAATTGTTTCTGCCAGGAAAGATACTTCGGAATACGCATTGTCAATATATATCTTTAGACCGGTGGATTTTATCTGTTCCAGGCATTTTCCCAATATGCCGTACAGGCCCACCCCGTCATTGGTTCCATCGGCTCCAACAGCTTCAACAACTTCAATTACCAGATACGAAGCGTTTAACTTAGATGCCAGGTCCATGGCCTCTGAAAGTTGACCGCATTCCACGGCATCCGATGATATGGACAGCCCTGTCATCTGACCGTCAGCCCACGGAGCTCCCGGCCGCGCGCCTTCTGTCTCCGTTTCCCGCCCAAACACATATTCCACCAGCCCAAACCCCATATCCCCAAGCTGGCAGGAATCCATTCCATCCTGATACCGTATTCCTCTTATCATCCCTCTGCTCCCTGCCTTACTGATGTCATTTCAGATACCGCCTTAGACGCAATCTCCGGCCCAGCCCCCGATGCCGCCTTTGGCGCAGTCTCCGCTCTTCCCCGCTTCTCCCGCTGTCCTCTCCTCTGCTCCATAAACTTCTCAGTCACCCTGGCCATGGCCGTGCACTCCTCCGGCGTCAGCTTAAAATGGCATAAATCCGGATTGTTAATCTTGGACACAAATTCACTGATTTCATAGCGCAGTCCATCTCCCTGGAAGTTTGGCTCAAACCGTTCTATCACACTGGGATCCTCATAGCGTATCTCAAACCTTCTGGTCAGCCACCACGGGGACTGGGCCAGGATGTATCCCTTTGTGCCGGCCACCACCAGCTGGCCCTCGGACTTGACGCCCACGCCGGCCTTGGCAAGCCCCAGGCCGTTTTTGTATCTGAACTGGATCTTGGTATAAAGGTCAATGCCGTTTTCCGCCGGTATACTGTCTATCCTTATATCCTCAAAATCCGTTCCCAGAAGCTTGATCACCGGAAGCAGGGCGTAACCGCCAAATTCCAGGAACGCGCCTCCGTATCTCTCATCCGTCATCTCCCTGGCAAATGTGTCCGCTATCCTGGAAAAGCAGGCTTCCACATCCCGTATCTCCCCAATCTTCCCGCTTTTAGCCACATTAACTAACTGCTGGAAGCCAGGGCAGTAGGCTGCCTTGATGCCTTCCATCAGAACGCAGTGCTTCTCCCTGGCCAGCTGGTATAGCTCCACGGTCTCCGCCTCGGTAAAGGTCATGGGTTTCTCACACAGCACATGGACCCCGTGCTCCAGGGCCCGCCTGGCGTAGTCGTAGTGAGTCTCATGGGGCGATGCGATATACACCGCGTCCACCTTGCCGAGAAATGTCTCATAGTCCTTTGTGTAGCATCTTATCCTGCATTTCCTTGAAAAAGCCTGGGCGCTCTCCTTCTCCGGGTTATATGCGCATATGATGTTGATTCCGCTGACGAACTTGGCTTCGCCCACAAACCTGGGTGCAATGCGCCCCGTGCCGATGATACCTGTCTTCACAATCCGGAAACGGTTCTTGCGCAGCTGGGTGGACGAAATATCCGGGGTCCGGTCCAGATATACCACATTGCAAAAGACCTTAAGATAATCAAAGGTCCCCACCCAGTCCGAACCCACCGTGAAGGTATCCACTCCGTAGCGCTGGATATCTTCAATTTTCTGTCCTTCATGGTCCTCTATGATGATTTCATCCGCAAATCCGGTCTGTCTCACATTGTCAATGCGCTCCAAGATGGGGTCAATCACATTGACCTTACCTCTTATCTCATCAAAATGCTCCGTGGTCACGCCTACAATCAGGTAATCCCCCAACGCCCTGGCGCGCTCCAATAATTTGTAATGCCCTTCATGGAACAGGTCGAACGTGCCATATGTAATCACCTTTTTCATACGTAATCAATCCCTTTCCGCTTACCTATGTACTCATATCGGCGCGTTTCGGCAAAATATAATATTTCATCTGCATAAACCTAAATTAACTCCGTCACCCGCACCCCATCAGGCAGTTCCTTTAAGCAGCAGACATACCCGCTGCCCTGGTTTTGTATGTCCAGCAAGTCAAAAATATTGTGAACCGGCACACAGGCATGGTTCTCCGGCTGTTCAAACCAGTACAGCCTGCATACCGCCATGGAACCGGCCGGCCTGGCGCAGGACTCATCATTTTCAAATATGGTGGCAAGGGCCTTCTTAAGTACCTCCACATCCTCATGGCTCACCCCATTCTTATCCGCATAAAACGGATTGACCGAGCCCTTTACCACATACAGGCCCTGCTCCACAATGCTCTTTGAGCCCATGGTATCGGAGGATTTGCCTTTGGCGCTGCCTTTGTCCTCACCGTTTGTGCTCTTGGTGATATGGATATCCTTAATCACCACCGGCTCCACGGATGTGCCATGGCATACGGTCACGGCCCCATGGACAGAAGCGCTGGCAGCGGCCTTGACCCCGGAAAAAGCGAATATCTGTCCGAACAGCCGCACATCCAGCCAGGTCCCGCAAGCCATGCGCAGACCTTCTTTCTGCGACCTTCCATCCTTAAGGGCATTAAAAATGTCCTTCCTGGCAGCCAGGCGTTCCGCCAGGGAACTGTACCCGTCCACACAAAGGCTGTCAGACTGGACAAATACAGGCAGACCCATGTGGATGAACCGGTTGCGTATTTTTCGGCGGATACATTCTCCTGTTACTTCCCCGTATCCGTTGTCGTTGGTCCTTGGGCGGTTTCCCTCCAGCGGATCCCCGTTTGGGTTTGCATTGTCCACCCTGAATACCATGATGAAATCCTGTCTGTTCATAAATCTATCCCATTTCCTTCCTGATCGCATAATCATACTGTATAAAATATAGCTGCTGGGAGCTGAACCCTGTCAGGTAAGCACTTCCCAACGGTTCATCGGCATCAGCCTGCCCTGCGGCCATGGCTTCCACTTGCTCCATAAGCCTGCACGCATGCTGTCCCCTCCTCATTCTGTTGGCTTTGTAAAGGTATGGAGTAAGCCGTCTCCGGATTATACCCCAATATCTTCCCGGAGACCGGGAAAACATCTGCATGTATCCGCACACGCCTGATATGCACCCTTCTCTGGCCTCCTGGAAATATAGCCTCTCGATGTAATCGGCAATGGCCAGCAGACGGCCCCAAAGATAACTGCGGTCCGTATTTAATTTATCCAGCATGATGCTTTCCCCTGCCGCGTCCCGGTTAAGAAGGGCGCACGTAACCTGTAAGACCATCATCCAATGGCTGCGTTCACGGAACATACAGGGATTTCCCGCCCTGCGGATAAGATTGGCCATAATGTCTGACGGCATGGGCTGAGCAGATAATATAACGGAAACCACACGGTTGACCTGACGGGCAAATACTGTTTTATCCACAACCGTAAGTACACCTCCATATTCGGTTCCATAAGCAGCAATCACCACGTCCGGCGCCGAGGGTGCGCCTGTAAATGCTCTTTTTCCCGTCGTAAACTGCCAGCAGGCAGTCCGGTGCCATTGTTTAAGCCGCCGGCAGATAACATCTGCGGGCATTTCCGCGTAATCGAGAATTGCCAGCCTGCCTTTATAGTTCTGCTTGTTGGGTGCGTCTAACACCAGCATATGGAACATTCTGTGATCCATAAGGACTTCTGAAAAACACACATCCAGATGTCTCTGGTATGCATCCCTTCCGGCAAAAAACCTGTATTCATGTTTCCCCTGAATATCAGGTGTATTTGCAAACAAATCAAAGGCCAGGGGATTGCCGTCCGCATCCCAGCACACGCGGATATTGCTCCCGAACACACGTCCCTGGCGTTTGATTATCCAGCTTAAAGCGCAGTGAGCCTTAAAGCTTGTGACTAGGCCGATGGACACCGCATCAATCCCTTCCCGGAACCAGTCTCTGGAATAGACAATGCTTCCATTTTCATTGGAGGAAATAAGCTTAGCCCAGTCTGAACTCCCCCGTATACCATTCGTATGTTTTCCGGTACAAACCGTATATTCTCCTGTTACATAGCAGATATCCTTCTTTCCCTGCTCCATCACAAAGGCAGTGTAGTACGAGATCCAGCTTTGAAACAGTTCCCTGTTTTTCCATGTCTCTGCCGCATACCCTTCCTCTGCCTCCTGATCCATCACCCTGAATCTGACCACGCAGGACAAAATATCCCTGCCTGCCACTTTCTTCTCCTCGTCAATGGTACCGTCCTCCTCTGGTATGATGACATTGGCCGCGATCAAGTCAGAGGCTGTCCGTTTCCGGTTCAGGTATTGCCTTACCGCTTTTAACTGGGGAACCGCGTAAGTGCTTAGGCTCCAGGCAGCAAGCAGCTGCTCATGTGCCCTGCACCGCTTCTGTATATCCAGAACCATCTGTTTGTCCTGTATATAGGAACCTGCATCGCTCATAAGATACACCAGTTTGTCATTTAGCGGATTAGGCGGCGGTTCCGGACCGGACCGGCTGGCAGATTCCACCGTGGAGGGAACAATTGTATATACCTCATCCTTCCTGATATCCAATACACATGCATCCAGAAAGTTCCCCTGCATATCAATTGTCACGGTTATATGCGCCGTCAGATATGTATGGAACAACGGCAGAAGCACTGCATCCGTATCCTCCCTCTTTGCACCAGCCCGGGAAGACTGGCTGTCATATACCCCGGCCAGGCTCTGCAATAAATTCATCTGCTAATCCCCTCCTGCCCTGCATGTTCTGGTAATGCACTCTTCCTGATCCGGAAAACAGATTACACCCTGATGCATCCTGTAAGGCGCCAGACGGATTACGCCCTTTTCAAAATCCCTGCTGTGGACCATAACTCCAAAGTCCATATCCACAGCGTCATAATATCCTTCCCCATCCCCGAAGAGACATGGCCTGACATATGCGAAGCATTCTGTGATTCCCAGGTGGACCGGCAGCTTCCCTCCCCGTCTGAGCCACCGCAGCATGGATTCATAGTGCTTTGCAACGTTGCGGTCCGAGGCATACCGTTCACTTCCCCAGGCCAGCTCAACCTCAATCTGGTAACATACATCCCTCAGGTAACTGTAATACCCCAAATCCTTCCCTCCTGTCTTATAAACAGGCAGAAGCTTGCTCCTTGACTGGTACCGGATGGGATTCAGGATCCTAATCCGCAGCGGTTTCCACTTTATGGACGGTTTCCAGTAAATGCTTTCCGTCAATCCCGTAACAGCTGAACAGGTAGGAACCGGATATGAATGCAAATCCCCGCCAGTTTTGGTCATTGGATTGGTAAACAGCGCATATTCTCCTCTTACCTCGTAGCATATTTTTGGCATGCCCCTTCCCTGGGAAGGGATTATTTTTTTATCGCTCAAAAAATCACCTCGTCAGCCATCGTGTGTTCATCACCATGGTTTTATCTATCATATATACTAGGATTCATCTGCAGGCAGGGTCCCGGTTATGGTGTGGTTATGGTTCTGGTATGATAAGGCACCGTTCCAGAAAGCAGGAACACAAAAAACCGGAACCCTATGCAATGCGGGACAGCTCATATATCTGGTGTAAGCTGGGTAGTCCTTCAATCCTCATATGCCGTCAAGGCTATGTAAAATTCATTATCCGTGTATTGGTATATCTCTCATATATGCTAACTTCAATCCTCACAGCCGTTAAAGGCTGTGTTTCCGTAATTGCTTACTGCTTTTATGGTTTACGATTTGTCATATATCAGCTTTATCTCTGCATTATATTCTTCTTCCTGCTTTCCATAGGTCTGCCTTTAAATAGAACCTATTTATTTTTATCGGCGGAAATGGTTAAAATATAATAGTTTAATTGTACAAGGTTTTTTTACTTCCAGCCGGTCCAAGAAGGTATGTTCCAAACAATCGGATTAAAAAAACTGACCCTCGGAATCTATGTTCCGCGAGTCAGTCATCGCAACTATATATACAACTAAAACCATCCCCCCTGCTGTCTCCGAAGGGTTTCATCCTGCGTGTCACACCAATAATGCAGTCATAACCGAATGTTCCATATCGTCAATATTATAAACATGCTCCATCACTTCAAAGGTTTCCCGCAGATTCCCTCTGGCACTTTTCCAGCCAATGCCATCTGTAAACCACACAAAGGAAAATCCTTCGATTGTGTCCGCCTCCTGGGAAAGCATTTTATAGCTTCTGGCGGTTTCATTCAGCTTCGAGCCCCCGCTGCTGTAAAAATTCGTTTCAACCGCATAAATCATGGACTCTGTTTTTACCACGAAGTCAAACCGCTTTGCGGCCTTGCCCTCGTTGGATAAAGCGGACAAATCAATATCCCATTTATTCTCAATATCTTTCAGGTACATCTCTTTAAAATAATTCTCATCCTTCGTAAATCCTGCGGCAATGATATATTGCTCCACCAGATCTTCCATCTGGTGCCCGCCCCGGTTCTTACGGCCATTGGAGTCAAGTCCTGTCTCAATCCCCAGCGCATAGTCAACCAGATTGTTTACCAGATGCTTCTGCAGCAGGTCAAACAATCCTGTTTTTCTCATGAATATCTTATATTGATCCATATCATAATTCATTGTTTTAAAATTATACTTAAACGCGCCGTTCTCATCCTGGGCATAGATTTCGTTGCTCCGCACAGCCAGAAGCAGGGGAATACAGGACAGGGTTTCCGGATATTTTGTTATTATTTTTTCAAAATCATCTTCTATATTCACAGAACCTATCAGTGAATTTAGTATGTTTAACTCGATTTTTATATCCTCCACATTACGGACTACCTTGTCAAAATCTATGTAATACCGGTACCCTGAAATACTTGCCCGGAATTTACTAAGCCATGCGTCAAAATCTCTTTTTACCACTCCAGTGCCTCCTGTATCTGATCCAAACGTCTCTTCGCTATATCCAGATATTCTTCGTTATTGTCAATTCCGATAAACTGCCTTCCGTACTTTCCGGACACCACCCCGGTTGTCCCGGAACCGCAAAACGGATCCAGTACCACGTCCCCCTTTTTTGTGGACGCCAAAATAATCCGTTCCAGTAAATACTCCGGTTTTTGCGTGGGATGCCTGCCGGCCCACTTTTCCGACGGCCTGGTGAGGCTTCCCTCCCACACATCCTTCATCTGTTTCCCGCCGTTCATTTGCTTCATCTGCTCATAGTTAAACAAGTGCCTGGCCTTCTTTTCATCCTTCCTGGCCCACAAAATCGTCTCTGTGGAATGAGTGAAGCAGCGGCAGGCCAAATTGGGCGGCGGGTTTGTTTTCTTCCAGGTAATATTATTGATTATCTTATACCGCTCCTGCTGAAGCGCCATTCCGATTGAATAAATATTGTGCAGGGTACCGGATATCCATATGGTTCCGCCGGGCTTCAGCACCCTTCTGCACATGCGGATCCACCTGCGGTTGAAAGCATGGTTTTCCTTAAAATCCCCGCCCTCATCCCAGGACGCCTTATTGACTGATACCATTCTTCCCCCTTGGCAGGTTATGCCGTTATTGCTCAGAAAATATGGCGGATCTGCAAATATCATATCAACACTTTCCGGCTTCATTTTCCGCAGCAGCTCAAGACAGTCTCCCAGATAAAGCTTTTTTGTATCAGTCCCATAATATGCCTGGATTTTTCCCCGCATCAGCTCTTCCATAGATATACCTCTAATAATTCGTAATGATGATCTCCTGACCCACCCGGTTCTTTGCGTCAGAATTTATCATACGCTTTACATCCACCACCACTTTGTTGAAATCTGCATATAACTGATTGATAAAATCTGTGTTGTGATTGGTCAGCATACAGTAGCATCCCCGTTCTGTAAGCTCTCTGAACACGTCAGCCAGACGTCTGTGGCTTTCAATGTCAAATCCCTCCTTTGTATAAGACTCAAAGGACGTTGGATTCAAGGGGGCGTAGGGACTGTCTATAAAAACAAAATCACCCTTCTCTGCCAAATCACAGGCATTCTGAAAATCGCCTTTCATAATCTTCACCTTCTGAAGGCTTTGTGATACAGCCATGATACTTTCTTTGCTGCAGGATTCCCTCACACTGTTATTATACGGTACATTAAACAGGCCTCTTCCGTTTACTCTGTAAAGACCGTTAAAGCAGTGTTTGTTGAGGAACACGAATAAAACAGCTAATTCCATATCGTATTCCGCCCGCATCATTTTATCATTATAGTTTTCCCGGACTTTATAATAATACTCTTTTCCTCCATCTGCTATTCTTTTATCATACTCTGAAATAGCATCGGCAAATTCTTCTGGTGAAATTTTTATCTGCAGGTAGGCATTGATCAATGATTCATTTATATCATTAATAATGGATTTTTCCGGCTGCAAATCAAAATATACTGCACCGCCGCCCACAAATGGTTCCATATATCCATTAAAATGTTTTGGCAGTCTCGCTTTTATCTGTTCAAGTAATTGTCTTTTGCCGCCCGCCCATTTCACAAATGGCTGTGCACTGATTTCCGTCATCGTGTTTCCTTTCACCCATAAAATCATAACATTTATGATTCATTATAAGTGAAAGTTAAATAAAACACAACCTGCAACTGCCTTCTTTCGGAAAACAAAAATACCCGGGCAAAAATGCACCGGAGAATATTTCCCTGAATTTAGCAAATACTATTTTATGTCAGATTAAATCCAACCGATTGAAGGATAAAAGGAGAAAGAGATTATGAACAAAAATATGCGTACATGGGTCATCGGAATCTGCGTGGCCCTGGTCATCATCGTGGCCGTGGCGGCTGCGTTTGCCAACAGCCGCAGCGGCTCTGATGACGGACAGACCTCTCAAAGCCAGACAGAAAGCACCTCTGCGTCCGCAGCGTCACAGACGGAAACAGAAACAGGTTCCAGGGAACAGGCATCCTCAAATTCCGGCAATGCTGCCGACCACAGCGGACATAACGGACATATGAACGCTTCCGGAGACGACCTGAGCCGTTACCTGACCGAACAGGATTCTATCATGATGAATATGATGGAGGATATGGTCATCCGCGAAAAATCAGGAAATGCTTCCCTGGACTTTCTAAGGGGCATGATTCCCCACCACGAGGCAGCTATCAAGATGTCTGAGAGCTATCTGAACTACCAGGGAAAAAGCGATGAGCTAAAAACCATTGCACAGGATATCATAACCGCCCAAAAGGATGAACTAAAACAGATGAACGAGCTGGTTAAAACGTATGAAACGGACGGAAAAAAGGATCAGACAAAGGAGGACGCTTATCTGGAGCAGTACAGCAAAATGTTTGCCGATGACTCCATGTCCCACCACATGGATACCTCAGATGTTGACAGTCTGGACCAGGCCTTTGCAGAGGGCATGATTATGCATCATCAGATGGCTGTGGATATGGCCAGGGATATCCTGGAGTATACAGACTATGAAGAGATACGCACCATGGCCCAGAATATTATAGATGTGCAGGAGAAGGAAATTGCCCAGATGGAAAAGATCCTGAACGATCAGCAGGAATCCCAGCCGGAATAAACAGGAATAAAACATCGTAAACAGGATTCTCCAATTGACACCCGCCCTCCCCCATGCTATAATCTCCCCATAAAAATCCCACCCATCCGCAGTCCGGACACAGGCTGGATTTTTGCCGCCGGGTAAAAATATCAGCGTCAGGCTTTCTATCGTCAGGCCCAGGAGCAATACGAATCAGGAATCCCATTCCTCATCCGCTCCAGAAGATAGAAGGTACTGGCGCTTTTTGTGTTTCGGAAGATGCCGGAAGGTATGGGAACCGTTCAGGAGGTCACCATGCAGAACAACTATGCAGAACAAACATCGTGCTTAAAAGAATTTGCCAGATACACCTCGTTAAACGTACTGGGAATGATTGGTCTTTCCTGCTATATACTGGCAGACACCTTCTTTGTCGCCAAAGGTCTGGGAACCAGCGGTCTTGCAGCCCTGAACCTGGCCATTCCCGTCTACAGCTTTATCCACGGAAGCGGACTCATGTTCGGAATCGGCGGCGCCACCAAATTCTCCATCAGCCGCAAATCAGGGCTTTCGGATCTGATTTTTACAAACACCCTGTTTTTCGCCGGAATTACGGCCCTTTTGTTCTTCCTGGCCGGACTGTTCCTGTCCCCGCAGATTACAGCGCTTTTGGGCGCTGACAGCCAGGTGGCCGCAATGACCCAGACCTACCTGAAAATGATACTGCTCTTTGCCCCGGCCTTTATTCTCAATGATATCCTGGTCTGTTTCGTGAGGAATGACGGAAATCCCAGGCTTTCCATGCTTGCCATGCTGGGAGGAAGCATGGCCAATATCCTGTTGGACTATGTCTTTATTTTTCCTCTGGGCATGGGCATATTCGGCGCCGTACTGGCTACCGGGCTGGCGCCCCTTATCAGCATAGCCATCATGTCCGGCCACTGGATGGGTAAGAACAAGGGATTCCATCTCGCCAAAACAGAAATCCAGGGACAGACCGCCCTCCTTATCCTGTCCCTGGGATTCCCCTCCCTGATCACAGAAGTATCCTCCGGCATTGTCATCATTGTGTTCAATGTGATTATCCTTGGACTAAAGGGAAATGTGGGCGTGGCTGCCTACGGCGTCATAGCCAACCTGTCCCTGGTGGTCATATCCATTTTCACCGGCATCGCCCAGGGAATGCAGCCGTTAATCAGCAGCGCTTACGGCCGGGGTGATTCCGCCAGAATCAGGGGGATACTGCGGTACGGGCTCGCCACCGCGGTTTTCATCTCCCTGACACTGTATGCCGGAATTTGTTGGGGAGCAGCTCCCATAACAGCCGTATTCAACAGCGAGAACAACCTTAAGCTGCAGGAAATAGCGGAGTATGGGCTAAGGCTGTATTTTACAGGCATACCGGCTGCGGGGCTCAATATCATCCTGTCCATCTTTTTCACCTCCACGGAGCAGGCTGTGCCGGCCCACATCATTTCCCTGTTAAGGGGCATGGTGCTCATCATTCCCATAGCGTTTTTCCTGTCCGGCCTTTGGGGAATGACCGGTGTCTGGCTGGCCTTTCCTGCGACAGAGCTAGTTTGTGCACTGACAGGCGCTGCCATCTGTAAGCGCTTCTACTCCCAATCCTTCTCTGCTTCCAGGTAATAATGCAGCAGCCTGGGCTCCGACAGTGTGTTGGCCGTCAGCCTGTCCCTGCGGGGCTTCTCATCCTCCGCAAATAAAAACAGTCCCCTAAGGCCGGACTGATTTAAGAATTTTCCCTCTGCCTGAAGCTCCAGGCCGTCCACAGACACCTTATCCTTGGAAGCCAGCTGGAATCCCCAGTCGCCGAAAGAGGGCACCTGTACATGGTAGGGATATACATATGGAAATTCCTGTCCCACAGTTTTATTGATGCACCAATAGGCATCTGCTGCATAGTAAGGACTGGTGGACTGGACCGACATAACCCCATGTTCCGTGAGATTATTGCTGCACAGCCGGTAGAACAGGTCCGTGTACAGCTTGTTCAGCGATTCGCTGTTGGGATCAGGGAGATCTGTGATGATTACATCGAATTCCCCATCATATCCCTCCCCGCCCTCATTGCGGTAATTGTTTTCCAGGTACCCGTAGGCGTCCTCACTGCGGATTTCAAGCTTGGGACTGTCAAGAGAGCCCTGGTTCAGGGCAGCTATGTCCTGATTGGTTCTGCACAAGTCCACCACCCTGGCATCCAGGTCCACCAGCACGATCTTCTCCACCTCCGGATATTTTAATATCTCCCTTACAGCCAGGCCGTCCCCTCCTCCCAGCACCAGGACATTCCTGCGGCTTTTAGCCGCTGACATGGGTATATGCACCAGGGCCTCATGGTATCTGTACTCGTCCTTGGAGGAAAACTGGATATTTCCATTGATAAACAGGCGGATATCGTCCTTATGTTTGGTGACCACCAGCTTCTGGTACGGTGTCTGTTCCCGCAGGATTACCTTGTCCCTGTAAAGCCCCTGTTCAATTCCTGATGCCACATTTTCCGAAAACAGCATTCCCAGCACCATGAATGCACACGCCAGTGCGCTCACCAGTCTCCACATGGAAAACATTCTGATATATCCGCGGTAGGATACAAGAATAAACAGGGATATGCCCAGGTTCAGACTGCCCACCAGAAAGGCAGTGGAAAAATATCCCAGCTGAGGCAGCAGGAGCAGCGGAAACGCAATGGATCCTGCCAGCCCTCCGATATAATCAAAGCTGAAAATACTGGAAAGGGTAATGCGCAGATTGCCCGCATTTTCCTCAATGATTCTTGTGAGAAGGGGGATCTCCAGGCCTACCAGCATTCCAATCAGTATGATTTCCAGGTACATCACAAGCTGGTAGGACTGCACATAGATGTTTGCCAAAAACAAAAGCAGGGAGCTGGTCCCTCCCAGTATACCCACGCCGATTTCCACAAAGACAAACCAGTCAAACAGCTCTGTCCTCACATATTTGGAAAGGTAGGACCCCATTCCCATGGCGCACATATAAAGGCCGATGGTGATGGAAAACTGGGCTATGCTGTCCCCCAGCAGATAGGAGCTGACGGAGCTGATTAAAAGTTCGTATATGATGGAGCAGCCGGATATGATGAAGGTGGTGAACATCAGCCGGCGGTAAGAAAATGTCCCTTCCTTCATCACATAATCACTCCGCTTATAATGATGGACAGCCCAATAAACATTCCTGCAACCATAATGCCGGCAGCCGGGTTCCCGCCGCTGATTTCCTTATTGAGATCATATTTCCGGTTGATCAGGTTCAGCGCCAGGTAGCCCAGAACGCAGAACACCAGCCCCACCACATAGTAATATATGGTTGAGGCAATACCGGTCAGCAGTGATTCGTGAACCGCTGTGCCGGCAGGGGACATAACAGCTGCCCGGATAATGATTCCGATTCCAACGGAGATACCCGCCATAACGCTTCCCACCGCCACATTCCCCTTCTTGATTTCCGCCGGGAACTCACAGGGAATCACCAAATCCACCACAAATGTACCAAAGAGCATGAGGGCTGTGCCCAAAACGCAATAAACCATAATTGTAATAAATTCTGCCATAATCTTCTCCTTTTTGATTTGGTTTTGTCCGAATACATACTGCCGGTTTACTTTCTCGCCTTTTTCTCCTTTTTCGCCTATTTGCCGGAGCTGATTCCGCCTCCGGATGACCGCCTGGAATTGATGCTGCTCTGGCGGACGCTGTCTGAATAGCTTTTGTAAGGATCCACGGGATTGGTGTCAACGGTTTCGCCGCTGTAGTTTTCGTATCCGCTGGTCCGCTGTCTGTATCTGTCCCTGTCGCCGAAAAACCCCCTGGAATAATAGAATCCGCGGTAATAAGAATGGGTATGGCCGGTCGCATGGTAAGGCGTGTTTGTGCTTTGATATACATAGGCGCGGGAACTGATCTGAACCATGGTGGTCTGGTCCGTGCTGGTGTATACCAGACAATACTCACTCTTTGTCAGGATAGCCACCGAATCATCTTCCCCATTCTTCTGCACATCCTCGGTCCCGCCGTCAATGGCCTGGATAATTGCCTTAGCCGCGTCATCCACGGACAGGTCAGTGGAGTACACATCCGCCCTCTCCTTCTCGTTCAAATCAGATGTAATTGACGTCTGATAGGAGAAATTAATATTACCTTCCAGATATTTATGTATGGTCTTCTTATTTGACTGTATGTACGTATAGGATAACACTCCAAGAACCGCCAGTATCACTGCCGCCACAGCCAGGTTCTTCATATTGACAAAACCAAGGGTCCTGTTGCTCTCCACCTGTCCGGAACAACCGCTGTCCAGGAGTACGATTTCATCCATATCCAGATAACAGCCTTTGGAATACTCTGTTTCATCCTCCCATTGCTCCACCGCAATGATGAGCTCTTCGGTACCGTCCTCGTACTCCGTATAACGGACCGTGTCTCCCGGCGATGTATCCACCTGGCCAAAGCAGGACGTGACAACTGCCTGCCCCGCATCCGCCTGGCGGTAACCATCCCGGAATATATTCATCTCATCAAACTCACTGCCATAGGGACACTGGGTATAAATGGCGTATTCTTCATAAATATTGTCAATGCTGAGCCATTTTATACCCCTGGTCCGGGTTTCCAACAGGCAGTATTCCCACCAGCGGGAACCGTCTGAACGGTTGTGGAACTCAATTCCCCCTGTGACCCGGTATTCCGCCCCTTCTATGGACAGGTTCTGGTCCTTATTAAACTGTAATGTCTTACCCATGGACGTCCTCCTTTGCCCTGTTTAACGCCCTCTTAATCAGCCTTGTTTCTGCCTGCTCTGCCTTTAAGGACTCTGTGAGAAGGCGGCATATCTCTCCCGGTATATCCTCCTGGCAGGAAAATATATCCACTGCCGCATACCCATACTCAGGCCAGGTGTGGATTGAAATGTGGGAGGTGGTTATGACTGCCACCGCGCTGATGCCCATGGGCGAGAATTTATGGTAGCATTCCTCCACAATTCCTGCGCCTATGCATTGGCAGACCATGTGAATCACATTTTTTATGGAATCCACATCATCAATACAGGACGTCCGGCATCCATAGAGGTCCACAATCAGCTGCCTGGCCTCTGCAATATCTGTTTCCTTTCCTGTCATGGCAATTTCCCTTCATCGTTTAAGTGATTCCGGGGCTCTGCTGCCATGGAAATACGGCAGCAGCAGCCTCTTTCTGATTATATCAGACTGACTATATGGATACAATTGCCAAATTCTTACGATAATACAAACCGATAATACAAACCCATAATACAAACCCATAATACAAAACGCGCATTCCGGTTCCCATCACAATGGATATCGGAACGGCACGGCACATTCAAACTGCGGCAAGGCCATGTCAGCTTATATAAAGTATGGGCACATTTCCCAGTACACGTCCTATCTCCTGCCGCAGATACAGCTGTGCCTCTTCCCTGGATTCGGCCCGGTAGCAGTACCTCCCCCGTCCCCTGCCCGTCATCTGCTCCCTGTCATACAGGTCCGGCGCATTGGGAAATGCTTCGCTGTTAATGGCCCGGTGGACATAGGAATAGGTCATCAAAATAATCTCCAAAAACATCTGGCTTTTCATTTTATCTGAAAGTCCGTCCCTCAGTTCTTCCAAGAGGCCGGTATACATTTCCTTCCAGCCCTCCACTAATATGACGGGAGCTATCAGGAGTCCGCAGGGATATCCCGCCTCACACATCTGATTTACAGCCTTGATTCTCTGTCTTAAGCCGGATGTGCCCAGCTCTATCTTCTGGATAATGGGCTGAGGATTGACGCTCATGCGGAAAATCACCTTGCCTCTGTGGTCCAGGTCCAGCAGAGGTTCCACCATATGAAATTTGGTGGGAAATGTAAGTTTTCCCTCCCCCTCCTCTGCAAAACGCGGAATTGTATAAAGAAGATTTCCCGTAATTGTGTTCTCCAGCACCAAATCGCTGTTGCTTCCAATCTCAAAGGTAAGGGGGGTGCCGCTGTTCTTTCCCTTTTTGATGATGCGGTCCAGCATCTGCTCCCGGTTCACAAACAGTCTGAGATAAGCGCATTTATTATAGTTGCAAACCAGATAGCAGTACAGGCACATGGCCGTACAGCCGGATGAGGTGTATGGGACCAGATAATCGGATACCTTGTGGTTTTCCACGTATTTGTGGGTCTTTCGTATGCCCGCAATCAGATTGCGTTTCATGTGTCCGAACTGGTCATTGGGTTTTTCCTGCATTTCCCGGATGGAATTATGGCTCTCAATGGGAATCCACGGCAGGTCCCTGTATTCCTCCCTGAGCTGCCGGCCCAGAGGGTAGTCAAAGATAGCCGGTTCATAGTAAACTGCGTCAAATTTCATGGATGCGCCTTCCTCCTGATAAATTCATGGACAATATGGGAATTGGGTTCAATTTCTTATTTTTACTATTTAACATTCCCCAAATCTGTGAAGTTATCAATGGAAAAGCCGCTGTCCCTTTAATGGGCGGCAGCGGCTTTGTTTGAACAGTATCACCGGACGCTTCTGTTTTTCTCCTTCTCCCAATCACATAACAATCATATTTTTTCCCATAACCACTCTACAATCCCCCGCTGCGCTCTCTCGCCATAAAAGAACACCTCATATTCATTCCCCTTCTCACTCAACCGTTTCTCTGCCTCAATTCCAAATTCCCGGCCCTTGTCCGTCAGTCGTTTGCGGGGTATTCCATTTACGTAATATTCCTCAAAATTCCCATCCTCCATCAATTTCTGTTCAACGGATTTTATGGTCAGCCGCTTCATTGAATCCTCATCCCGCAGGCTGTTAATCTGAGATACAAAATCACTGAGACTGGACTGTTGTGAGTATCGGACTCTGGCGGCCAGTTCCCCGGTCATGACAAAATCCGTTTTGCCTTTACCTGTTTTTTTCTTTCTGTCCGTGTTTAGCTCTGCCGGTGCTTCCCTGGTTCTTTCATCCTCCCGGCTGTCATTTCCTTGGCTGCCATTTTCCTGCCTGTCATTTTCCCGGCCTCCGTATTCCCAGGCGGTCAGGGCTGTCTCCAGGGACCAGTCGTCGAACGCATCGCTGTCGCTGGTAAAATACAAATCATCACCCTCAAAAGACATCTCAGCAGGACTGTCATTCATTTCCGCCTGCACGCAGGCCAGAAAACGCTCCCCGTATTTCTCATACTTAAACTCTCCCACCCCTGAAACATTCAGCATCTCCCCTTTCGTAACCGGCTTCACGATGCACATATGCGTCAGCGTCTTATCTGAAAAAACCATATAAGGCGGCACCTTTTCTTCCTTTGCAATCTCCGTCCTGACAGCGCGCAGCTTCTCAAACAGCGTTTCGTCTGCTTCCGTAAACTCTGCTCCGCCCGGTCCGGACAAACCTGCTGCCAGCCCCTTCCTGCCTTTTCTTCCCTTTCCGGCACTTGCGCCGGACGCTTTGGCAGGATGCTCCGCTTCCCTGGCCATCTTCATGGTCACCGGCTCTCCCTCTTCCAGGATTCCCTTTGACTTTCCTGTCAATTTTACAATGGCATATTCATCGTTTGTCACTGCCAGATATCCGTTCAGCATCAGATGGTTCATCACCTGCCGCAGCTTGTAGGCCGGTACCTTTGCCAGTTCCCCATAATGCGGGTTCTCATCCATCCTGTAATTGCGTATCTTCGCTGTATTGGCACCGTGGACCGTATCAATCATCACATTGGTTCCGTACCTCTGCCGGCTGCTCTCCACACATCCAATGAGTATCCGGGAAATATCCGTCACGTCCACTGTCTCAAACTGGCTCAGGCAGTTGGAGCAATTGCCGCAGTAATTGCTTCCGTACTCCCCAAAATATCTCAGTATGTAATCTCTCAGACATTCATTTGTAAAGCAGTAAAATGTCATCTTGCGCAGGCGTTCCCTGTCCCGCTCCATGACGATTTCCCGGGTTATGGGATCCAATGCCTCGTTGTCCTGGTTATGGTCAATAAAGAACTGGTTTGTCACCACATCCTGGCCGCCGTACAAAAGGATGCACTCTGAGGGTTCACCATCCCTTCCTGCCCTGCCGGCCTCCTGGTAATAGGATTCCATATTCTTCGGCATGTTATAATGCACCACAAACCTGACATTGGACTTGTCAATCCCCATGCCGAAGGCATTGGTGGCAACCATAATCTGGGCCCTGTCATATATAAAATCCTCCTGGTTATGCCTGCGCTCGCTGTCGCTTAAGCCAGCATGATACCGGGTGACGGAGAAACCTTCCCGGATCAGCTGGCCGCAAACTTCCTCCACCACTTTCCTGGTCAGGCAATAGATGATACCGCTTTCCCCCTTATGGCGTTCCAGGTAATTTACCATGGTGGCATATTTATCCTTGGGAGACTGTACGCCGAAGTAGAGATTCGGCCGGTTAAAACCAGTGGTCATGACCTGGGGATTTCTGAGCATAAGTATGTCGATGATATCATCCCGCACTTCTGCTGTGGCGGTGGCTGTAAAAGCACTTACAACGGGCCGTTCCGGAAGCTGGTTGATAAAATCCACTATTTTCAGATAACTGGGCCTGAAATCCTGGCCCCACTGTGATACACAATGGGCCTCGTCCACAGCTACCATGGATATCTTCACCTGGCTGCTCAGCGCAAACCGCAGAAAGTCCTCAGACATCAGGCGCTCCGGCGCAACATAGATAATCGGATATCTGCCGGCTCTGGCCAGGTCCAATACCTTATAATACTGGGCCGCTGTCAGGGAACTGTTAATGTAGGCAGCCAAAATACCCACCTGGTTTAAGTTGCTTACCTGGTCCTTCATCAGGGAAATAAGCGGGGAAATGACCAGGGTGATTCCGTCCATCATAAGGGCAGGGATTTGATAACACAGGGATTTCCCGGCCCCGGTGGGCATGACTCCCAGCACGTCCCTTCCTTCCAGAATGCTCTGGATCAGCACATCCTGCCCATCCCTGAATGTGTCATAACCAAAATAATGTTTTAATATTTCATATTGTGTCATCATCAAACTCCTCTGTATTGCTCCGGCATAAAAGAACCCAATCGTCCCTGTTCCCGGCGTTTAGCGCCAGACTTATCTTCAGCTGTGCTTCAAAACCATGGAAAAATGGCGAATACGCCCCGCAGCGGACCTGCTGCCTAAAGCAGACTAAACCGATTAAACATATAGATGTAATTCATTATAACAAATCCGAAATGATAAAACAATGGTGATTTATGTGCCCGATGGTGGTTTCTTTGGCCTATTCTTTGGCCCTTTCTCCGGCCTTTCTCCGGCCTTTCTCCGGTCTATTCTTTAGTCTATTCTCTGGCTTATGTTCTGTCAAAAAAACAGCCGGACATCTCTGTCCGGCCGCAGCGCATATTTCATCATCCTATCACAGGCAGTGTCCTCTCCTTTTTTAACAAATTTATGGAATCCCGGAATCTGCCGCAGTCTCCGGTAATCCCTGCCCCCTGGCCTCCCTATGGCCTCTGCCATGGTTTCAGCCAGGGTGTGGAGGAAACCAGCCGTTTCAGCAGCCCGGGTATCTCCACGCAGTCCTCTGCCAGCAAATCCCCGTCCCCAAACTCATCCGCACCTCCATATCCGTACCTGCATCCGATAAACGCTGTCTCATTGGCCTTTGCCGCCTCCCTGTCATAGAAACGATCCCCCACCATACAGCACCAGTCCGCACCGGCCCGCTCTATCAGCACACCCAGGCTGTCTGCCTTGTCCTGTCTGGAGGTCAGGCCCTGTATATAGTCAAAATACTCCCTTATGGACAGTACACCCAGCACATCCTCCAGTTCCTCTTCCTTTGCATTGGAACAGACCGCCAGGACGTACCCCTGTTCCTTTAGCTCCCCAAGCATTTCCGGGACCCCGGGATAGGTCTGCGCCTTCTCACGCATAAGAGGTGCCCAGTGCCTCTCCACCGCCCGGTAAAAGCGCCTAAAGGCTTCCTCGCTGTCATCACCCAGAAAGAACAGGCTGTCATCCCTAAAGGGAGCACCGAACCTGGTGCGTATCACGCTCTCTGCAACAGGCCCGGCCCCCAGCTCCTTAAGGGCTTCCTGATAGGCTGCCACTGCGTATGTATGAGTCATGTTCAGTGTCCCGTCCAAATCGAACGCCACCAGCTTTGTCATTTTCCATCCCTCCTAGAAAATTCCAATCCAACACCCCGCAATGCAGATTACAAAAATGCCCAGAATGATGGCAATGGTTTTTACATTCCGGTTAAACAGCCATACACAAAGAAATGTGGCTCCCAGAGGAAGCAGTCCCGGGAAAATCTGGTCAAAGATGGACTGCAAAGTGGTCTCTGTTCCTGAAAATTGAAAGGTCAGGGATGTCTTAAGCGTCACCATGGTTCCAATCATGGCTCCTATGACCGTAAGTCCCAGTATGGATGCCCCGTAGGACATTTTTTCGATAAGATGGTTCTCCGCAGAGTTCTCCAGGAACCTGGTTCCCATCTTGTAACCGGCATTTCCGGTAATATACTTGGTAAGAAAATGGATTGCCGTGTACAGGAAGAAATACAAAAGGGCTCCCAGTATGCTGCCCTGCTGGGCAAAGGCAATACCGATTCCCGCCGTGATGACGCGGAATGTACCCCAGAAGAAGGAATCGCCAATACCGGATAACGGGCCCATAAGCCCCACCTTCAGGTTATTGATGGATTCCTTATTAAAATTGTCTGCTTTGGCGCATTCCTGTTCCATTGCAACAGAAAGGTCAATGACAAAGGGAGAGACATGGGGCGTGATATTAAATGTCTCTGTATGCCGGTGCAGCGCTTCAAAATAATCATCGTCTTTTGGGTAAATCTTTCTCAGAGGCTTTTCAATGGAATACATAAATCCATAGGCCATCATTTTATCAAAGGACCAGGAGGACTGCATGGTAAAGCTTCTCCAGAACACACTGCGCAAATCCTTCTTTGTTATAAGGGAAGTTTCCTTTGTCTCCTGCATCTAAAAATCCTCCTCTTCTTCAAATTTCATATTTCCCACGGCAATAAGCGCCATGCACAGTCCGGCCACTGCGACTCCAATCACATCCATATTGATATACATGACTGCTATGAATCCCAGGAACAGGTAGGGCATCAGTTTTTTGTTGCCCATCATTTTAATCAGAAGCGCAAGTCCCACACAGGACAGCACGCCGGCCGCTACGTCAAATCCGTCCAGCACGACCTGGGGGATCAGCTTGATAACCGCATTGATGCTGCCTGCGCCAAAATACATGGCAAAGAACACCAGGAGCATGGATGGAACGCCCACCATCAGCGGCAGTGTGATGAGATGCCACATGTTTGCCCTTCTTAAATTTCTCTGGGCCAGGGCCTTCTCGATCTGTTTGCCTCCCCAGCTGGCGCCTATGGCGTAACAGCCGTTTCTCCACATCTGCAGGAATATGGACAGAGGCAGAGCCAATGCAACGGCTGTCCCCACTCCCTCCCCGCTTTGGATGGCAATGGCTGTTCCCAGCACGCTGGAGGCATACACCTCCGGCGGTGTAGCGCTCCCTACCATAATAGATCCCATAAACATCAGTTCCAGCGTGGCGCCTATCATGATTCCGGCCTGGAAATCCCCCAGAATCAGCCCCACAATGGGCGCGGTAAATAACGGCCTCCCCATCATGGACGCCCCAAATGTATATTCGTCAATGGCAGCCAGAAAGGCCACAATTGACACCAGTATTGCCTGAAGCATAATCCTTCTCCCTTCTCTATCCTCTGACTGATTCGTCTTATTATATCAATGTCATTGCATCCGTCTCTTTATCTGTAGGCACTGCCCGGCACTCAACCACTGCACCGGCCTGAGCCATGGCGCGGATATTCCGGACATCATGGTCGTCAACAGCCAGGGAATTGGTGATGATCCTGCGGCCCTCTGTCTTTTTCATATTGCCAAGATTGATGTGGTCCATACCCTTCACATGCTCTACCAGTTTCAGCGCGTCATCCGTATTGCCCACTATAACAAACACCTTGTACTTGTCCGTCTTTGTCCCGTTTAAAAGGACAATGGCATCCGCCACGGACTTTATGGAAAATTTGATTCCTGCCGGCGCGGCCAGCTTAAGGGTAGTGGCCCGTATCTTATCTGCCGCAGCCTCATCATTTACGACCAGTATGCAGTCAGCTCCCAATGAATTGGTCCAGGCAAAGGCCACCTGTCCATGTACCAGTCTCTCATCCACTCTTGTAATCTTAATCATACGAAATCCTCCTCACTCTCTTCAAAAGCCTGCTTCATCAGACCGTTGATAAACACACACCCTTCCCTGGCTGCCTGTATTCCCTGTGTAATCAGCTCCTGGGTATCCATGGCGCTCTCCAGCATCGGCACCATGGCCAGCAGCATGGGCGCATTGACGCCGGCCAGTACGTAAACCCCCGGATGGGAGATATGCCCTGAGAAAGCATTGGCCACGCTGCCGCCCAGCACATCTGTCATGACAATCAGCTCGTCCCCGTCCTCCAGCTCATCCACCACAGCGGCCGCTTCCCTGTCCATATCAAAATCCGGTGTGGTATACGCGCTCAGGACACCTACCTTTTCATTTCCTCCCAGGACAAAATCCATGGTCTGCTTCAGTCCTCCGGCAAATTCACCGTGGGTCGCAATCAATATCTTTCTCATGGGGCAATCTCCTTTTCTATTCCTTAATACTCCACCGTCCTGTAGTATCTGCGTATATCCAGGCTGTGGTCCTTCACATGTTCAAAATGAGCGCTGACACGCTCTAACTGGGTGGACATGACCATGGGGGAGACATACTTCCTCATATCGGCGTCAATCCCCTCCAGAGGATAATCCCTGGTATCCCATACCTGCACCACATCCGAATACTTCCTGACAAAGTTCTCCACCCTGTCAACCAGTGGGCGCGTCTCGTCCTCTCCTTTAAAAAGCATAAAGCTCATGTTCTTATCCGTCATCTCCACAGTGCCGTGGAAAAATTCTGCCGCATGAATGGATTTGGTAGGAATCCAGAGCATTTCCTCCAACACGCACATGGCAAAGCAATATGTCTCCCCCCAGGTATTACCGGCTCCCACACACATATGGAAGCCTGTATCCTTATGCTTTTCTGCAAAAGCAAGTGCTCGTTCGTCGTTCTGCTCCCGCACCTTTAACAGTACCTCCGGCATCTTCCGAAGTGTTTCCACAAACCGTTCGTACTGAGGAAACTCTCCGTTTTTCAGCATCAGTCTGGCTCCCAGGGCAAAAAACTGTATATGCAGCTCCTCCACCAGATTGTCATTGCAGGCAGCATTCTCAACCACATAATCCGAGACAGCAGCCAGAGGAGCTGTCCTGTCCCCCACAAAAGAAATCACTGTGGCTCCCATGCTTCTGGCATACTCTGCCGCCGCAATGGTTTCCTTGGTGGTTCCTGATAAGGAGGCCGTGATAAAGAGAGAATCTCTGGTCAGTGATCTGGGCTTTGCGGCCAGCAGCTCGGCGGCAATTTCATGATACCATACCAGAGCGGAGTTTGTCTTTAGCATGTATGCCAGCGGGCTGATGATGGCATAGGTGCCTCCCGTTCCAACCAAATAGATGTTTTTATATCCCAAATCACTCACCTTATCCGCAATCCTATTAATCTCACTGATCTGGGCCACTGCTCCATTTAAAGTTTTTAAGAAATCCTCATTCTGAAAACCGTACATCATAATCCTCCTCTTGATTAGACAAATTGAATTTTATGTATTTAACCGGATAGCGTTTGTACAAACCATCTTGTGTTTTTAATATACCAACACCATCCACCTTTGTCAATACCATTTTCGTACCAATTATATTTTATTTTATACAACATTACATTTTCCTGTTTCTTTTTTTCCAAAACATGATATAATGAGGCAAGGGAATTAAATCGTGCCTGTCCGGAATGCGGACGGTTTCTGCCATGGCAAAAGACGGTTTCAGACCCGATAAAGAATAAATGGATACCCGGCATGGAGGAAACGGATGCAGAGGAAACAGATACAGGGAGAACAGATACAGGATAAACAGATACAGGGAAAACAGAGGCAGAGTACGCAGACACAGAGACTGACAAAATCAGAGATATTTACCCAGACGCTGAAACGCAATATACAGGAGGGGACCTATCCCTATGGCACCGCCCTGCCCGCTGAGCGGGAGCTGGCCGAGAGCTTTGGACTTAACCGTTCAACCGTAAGGGCCGCCATCCAGACCCTGGTGGAGGAAGGATTGTTAAAAAAGGTCCAGGGCAAGGGAACGTTTGTGATGCGCCATGCCAGGGATAACGCATACACCCATTTCCGGGGCATGAGCGAGCTGCTTAAAAATCATGGATATGTTCCTTCCTCCAGGATTTTATATACCGGTCCCACACCAGCCGGTTACAAGCTCTCCCATCTGCTGCAGGTGGGCGAAGATACGGTGTTGTACCGTATCATGCGTCTGCGTCTTGGCAACGGACTGCCTGTATCCATTGAAAATACCTTTGTTCCCTATGAACTGATTCCTGATATAGAGGATATTGATTTCCAGATATACTCTCTGTATGATGCATTTGCCATGAATTCTCTTCGTATTGCCGGCATACAGCAGGTTTTCTCCACCACCCGTGTGCGCAACTCCGAAGCCAAATACCTGAACGCAGAAAACGGGAGCCCGGTGGTATCCATTGCCATCACCTCCGCCAGCGAGGAAAACGGAATCATTGAGTACACCAACGCCCTGGTGCTTCCGGAATTCTGTAAGTTCTACTCCGACGGCGTTATCCAGGACAGCAAACTCAATGTTTATGCGCAATCCATATAGACCACTGATAGGTTTTAAGATACCAGAATAACCTTTATTCCATCGTGACACCTATCACCAGAAAGGGTAACAGTATGCCAAAAGTTTTCAATCTTCTAAGTTACGACATTGCAGAATATATAGAAAAATACATCCACGAACATGGACTGCAGCCAGGAGACCGCCTGCCCACGGAACGGGAACTGGCGGCCCAGTTAGATATAACCCGTGTCAGCGTGCGCCAGGGATACAAACGTCTGTTAGACCAGGGCGTCATCCGGTCTGAAAACGGCTATTATGTGAATCCGCCCAGAACAGACCGTTCCCTGACCGCCTATTGTTTTCCCTATGCGGATACTTATTTGCATCCGGACACATTTTCCGTAAAATCAACCGAATATATGCCGGAGGCCATCCGCAATATATGCAATAACATGCTGAATGCCGACCACAGTTCCCATCTCAACATGAACCGTTTTATCGAATATCTGTCCGATATTCCCGTGGGAATCACTTATACGGCCCAGACCAGCTCGTCCATGCCGTCCTTCCCAGGACTATTCTATCTGCGCTCTCTGCCGGAGGGACTGAAACAGACCCAGTATATGCGGGTCCATCAGCCCAGCCGTGAAGAATATGAACTGCTGGAGCTGAGCGAACACGACAGTATGCTGATGCTGGTAAATGGTTTCCAGTACGAAGGCACCCCCATTGCTGTCAGCGTTTCTCTCTGTGTGGGGACCAGGATGAATTTAATTGCCCCCATAACCATATGATTCCCTATGGCCAAAAGGACTTCCCTCACCAGGTCCGTCCCCAGGCCGATCCGTATGATACCCATAAGGAGTTGACCGCTATGAACATCCAAACTGCATGCGCCGCCGACACAGCAAAAATATACCGCATCATGACCGAGGCCCGCTCCCTGGCGCCGGACCCCGGCTGGTACTGTACCGACTCAGAGGAATATATACGGTCCCACATCGTAAATCCTGATGCGGGAATCGTCTTTAAGGCAGTGGAACATGATTGTCTGGCTGCCTTTTTCATCATTCATTTTCCGGGTAACACCCCTGACAGCCTGGGGCACTACATGAACCTGGATCCCGAGGCCCTTGACAGGGTGGCCCACATGGACTCCCTGGCAGTCCGGCCCGGCTTCAGGGGGAGAGGACTTCAATATCAGCTCATGGCCAGCGCAGAGCAGTATCTGATGACTACCTCCTATTGCCACCTGATGGGGACGGTCCATCCTGACAACCGGTACAGCCTGGGCAATTTTCTCAAACTGGGATACCGGATTGTGACTACCACAAAAAAGTACGGCGGGCTTCCCCGCCATGTCCTGTATAAATCCATAAGCAATCCCCCTTCTTTTGCGGGTTCCGGGAATAATACTGCCTCTGTTTCTATATATTTAAAGTAATTACTTCTGAAACAGGACCTATCCTTTATGAAAAACAGACTCAGAAGACTTCCCATGAAGAAGCTGTTACAGACCACCCTGCTGTTCGCCCTGGCCTTTTGTGCCGGACGGCTGGCTGCCCAGGTAGTGGAATACAACCGTCCTCCCGAAGCAGTGACCACCTCAGCCGACGGCAACTGGGGACTTAGTTTCCCGGGCGAGGGCCAGATGCCTGTGGGAAATGCCACCGCAGATTATCTGAAGCAGTTCAATGCCTACTATGCCCAGAATACCCAGGATAAGGTCATCTACCTGACCTTTGACGCGGGTTATGAAAACGGAAACACAGCCGCCATCCTGGACGCCCTGAAAAAACACAATGTGCACGCCACCTTTTTCCTGGTTGGAAATTATTTACAGACCAGTCCGGACCTGGTAAAGCGAATGGTTGCCGAGGGCCACAATGTGGGAAACCATACCTTCCACCATCCGGATATGTCGAAAATCTCCACCAAGGAAGCCTTTGAGAAGGAACTGAATGACCTGGAAACCCTATACCAGCAGACCACGGGACAGCCAATGAAAAAGTATTACCGTCCCCCCCAGGGCAAATACAGTGAAAGCAACCTGAAAATGGCCAATGACATGGGCTATAAGACTTTTTTCTGGAGTCTGGCCTATGTGGACTGGTATGAAGATAAGCAGCCAACCAAAGAGGAAGCCTTTAAAAAGCTGCTGACCCGCATTCATCCCGGCGCCATTGTCCTGCTTCACAGCACCTCCAAAACAAATGGGCAGATTCTGGATGAACTTCTGACCAAGTGGGAGGAAATGGGATATCATTTTGGAACCCTGGATGATTTGGTGGCGGCAGACCAGACATAGAGAATGGCTGTTTCGTACTCCATGTTCCACAATTATTATGAAAAAACAATATCACTTAAAAATGCCGGAAGAACGCACTGTTTATAAGGTGCATCTTCCGGCATATCATATTTCATGTCAGGTTGATTATATGTGTGTTAAAATCTACAGCAGCTTTTCCTTCCACTCCGCCTCCTTAAATCCAGTGAGCACAAAGCCATCCCCCACCACCAGCGGTCTTTTCACCAGCATCCCGTCCGTGGCCAGAAGCGCCAGCTGCTCGTCCTCACTCATGGACGGCAGTTTATCTTTCAGAGACATTTCCTTGTAGATATTTCCGCTGGTATTAAAGAAACGCTTTAGAGAAAGCCCGCTCATCCCGTACCATTCCTTTAATTCCTCCAGGGTGGGATTCTCCTCCCTGACAGGCCTTTCCACATAGGAAATCCCATTGGCATCCAGCCACTTTAAAGCCTTCTGGCAGGTAGAGCATTTTTTGTAGCATAATACGGTAAGATTCATTTTCATTCCTCCATCTGTTCTATTTCCTTATTCTGCGGCAAACCTGAGGGTCCTGGCTGAACCGTCAAAACAGGATGTATCTTCATTATAAGTAACCATATCCTCCGTCGAATATGTAAGCAGGGCAGAATGAGTTCCCCCCATCCATCCCCCGATTTCTTCCTCATGGCCTGCCATGTGTTCTGGCCGGGCAGCGTCAAACTCCACAACCCGGACATCGCCAGGTCCTGCCGTCACTTTTCCATCTGACTTTATGGATGGCTTCATCTCCCCGCTGCCGCCTGCCAGCACCGCTGCACCGCTGCCCTCTGCCGTCATCTCCCCTTCTGATTCTTCCACTTTGATTCTGCATGAATAAATGCCGATTCCACCTTGGCCCAAAGCTGAAACCGTACCGGTTCCACCGGCAATATCCACCTCCGGACACGATATTCCCGCATACGTTCCCTTTATATCCAGCTGTCCGCCCTCCAGGCGCAGGGCTGCCTGGCCGTTTTCCGTCCGGTTCCCCAATATGCCTGCTGTTTTGGCTTCAATGTCCAGGCTTCCCTTTCCCCGGATGACCAGGGTACCTGAATGTATGCGTATACCTGCACCTTCTGACCGGATCCAGCTGCCGCTGCCCTCCTTTAACTCGATGGTTAAATCCCCTGTTATATCAATTGCCGGGCGGGAGGACTCCGCGTTTTCCATGACTGTGTTTTCCATGGATATATTTTTCATGACTGTGTTTTCTATAACCGCATTATCCAATGTCAGCGTATAGCTGTCCCTGGAATTTCTCAGTCTCCATCCGTTTCCCTCCGCCATCTTTCCCCTTCCCGGAAGTTCCACCTTTCCTTCATTTCCCAGGTAAAGAGCTGTCAGCGGCACCTGCTCCCTGGACTGGGTCAGCCCATATCTGGATGCCAGATATATGCCTGCGCTGGATATGGCAGTGCAGAATACGATGATAAGAATAATGAACAGAACAGCGCGTACTGTCCTGCCCACAAATCCCTTTGAAATCTTATCCATATAGATGTTTCCTCCTGTTACAGTTTCGTTTATTTTATCATAAAGTAATCCATTTTTCCATTACTTGTGATATCATAGGAGAAAAGTGTGGTTACTGATTGGAACAGCTCAACCATGCAATAAGGAGGTTCTGTCTATGATAAATATTCTCTGCTTCGGCGACTCCAACACATTCGGGACCAATCCCAAAGGAGGACGCCATTCCTGGAATACCCGCTGGCCCGGACGGCTTCAGGTTCTGCTGGGGCCTGAGTATTATGTGATTGAGGAAGGCATGGGCGGACGCACCACGGTATGGGATGACCCGCTGGAGCCCGGACGATGCGGCATCCAGGCCCTTCCAATGGCACTCCAGAGCCACAAACCGCTGGACCTGGTCATTCTGTTCCTGGGCACCAATGACTGCAAGGCCCACTTTCATGCCTCGCCCAGGGTTATAACAAAGGGAATGGAAAACCTGTGTCACACGGTACAGGGATTTGATTACGGGGAAGGCTATAAGAAGCCTAAGATTCTGGTGATATCCCCTATCCATATAGGAAATGACATGGAACACTGTCCCTATGTCAGTTTTGATGAAACCGCACCCGGTAAATCAATGGCCCTTGCGCCCCTCTATCAGGAGCTGGCAAAAGCTGAGGGCTGTCTTTTCCTGGATGCCGCATCCCTGGCCGGTCCCAGCAGCATTGACCAGCTCCACATGGACGCAAAGAACCATGGGGCATTGGCTGAGGGGATCGCTGAGGTGGTGAAGGGGTATTTTGAACCCTAGGGGTGAAAAAATGGCCGGAAAACGAATTTCGCTTTCCGGCTTTTCTTGTTTCCATGCACACATTTCCTCTGATGGAGCAGCGCAAATCACACTGGGTATCCGCTCTCCATCCCCTTAATCCTCCGGTACAGCTCCCTGTTCACCGGCACATCCAGGCCGGCCGCCTCTGCCCGGCGAATCACGGTGCCCGCAAAAAATTCCACTTCCGAGGGCCTGCGGGCCAATCCATCCTGCCGCATAGAGGGCATACCATCAGGGTTCAGACTGTCAATCAGGTCAACATAGGCGTCCAAATCCTCCATGGTCACCCGGATTCCCTCTCTTCCGGCCAGCTCCACTACTTCAGCCATGGCTGCCTTCATCATCTGTCTGGCCGGTCCCGGCCTTTGTACGGTTCCATAAGTCCCTTCCTCCACCATGACAGCCTGGTTCACCCCCACATTCAGCATCCATTTGCACCAGAGCCTGCGCAGGATATCCGGCTCCCTGGTATAGGGAAGTCCTGTCCGCTCAAACAGCTCTGTGACCGCCTCCAGCATTGCCTCTTTCTGCGGTTCATGTTGGGGAATCCCTATACATATCTGTCCCATATGGGAATAGGTCAGCTCATTTCCCATCTTCACTGCATCCATTCCCTGGGCCACGCAGTACAGCACGTGCTCCATTCCCAGTATGTTTCCTATGACGGCTTCACTGGTAATTCCATTGAGTACGGAAAGAATCACGGTATCCTTTCCCACCTGATTCCTGACCATGGGGACAGACGCCTCAAGCGCAGTGGCTTTCACGGCAAATATAAGAAGCTGGGCCGGTCCTCCGGGGTCCGCTTCATCTCCCGGACAGACCGCGAATTTCCATCCTCTTCCGTTACAGTATACCGTGGTATCCCGGTAACGTTCCACCCGGTCCCTGTCTGCCAGGAATGTCACCTGCTCCAGCCCCAGGGTCCTTGCAAAGAAATCCCCGTACAATACACCCAACGCACCCATTCCTACTATGGATACTCTCGTAATCCTGTCCATGCCTTACCTCCGCGCTGATTAATAGAATCTGGCAATCTCCCGGACCGTACAGCGCTTTGGCATCTGAGGGTCGGCCGCGCCATATCCAAGGGCAATGACCGCCGCCACATCCTGGTCCTCCCCAATGGAGAGCAGTTCCCTCAGCTTACCAGCATCCCTGATTCCCATGACCAGGGTGTCCAGGCCCAAATCCTTTGCCTTCAGCAGAAGGTTCTGGTTATGCATCCCCAAATCGTAGCAGCCCCATCCGTTTCCCAGCTCATTGGAAGGGGTTCCGTCATTTTCATATCCTGAGCGGTTCTTAACAAAGGCGGCCACAATCAGTACAGGCGCATCCTTGCTGTTTGTCTGGTTAAAGGCCGGAAGGCAGGTTTCCTTTACCTTTTTGAGCATGTCATCTGACATAACCACATAGTATCTGGCTGTCTGGGAATTCTTCCAGGACGGCGCAAGGGTGGCTGCCTTAAGGATCTCCTCCACCTGTTCACGGCTCACTTTCCTGTCCGGCTGGTACTTTCTCATGCTTCTTCTTTCCCTCAATACTGCATCTAATTCCATATGAATCTTCCTCCTGTCCATTGGTTGATATCCGAAAACTGCTTTTAAAGGCTGGTTTTGATTCCGGAACGTGCCGCAAACTCAGAAGCCTCTGTAATCCTCCTGTAAAACTGCGGATAGAACTCTTCCCCGCTGTTATAAGGAGTTATGTAAAACTGATTCAGCACATACATAACCACCGTTCTCCTGATGTCCAGGCTTCCATTTTCTTCCAGTCCATGTTCCAGATCCTTGAGAAAATAATGCCAGTCATTTACAAATTTCTCATACAGCTTTACATCCGGGGTATCAATCCACTTGCGGACCTTTACCTTGCTTCTGTTATCCTTAGGACACTCATGGACCTGAAGGAAGTAGCTGAAGGACCGGTTCTCATACAGTCTTCCCAGCGGGAAGAGACGGCAGAACCCAGGCCTGTAAGAATGGATACCGCACCTGCCCTCTCCGTTCAGGAAGGAACAGGCCTCATCCCGGCCTGTCATCCGGATATTGGGCAGGATAATGCCGTCCACCATATTCACCTCAAGTGGGCCAGACAGAAGCTGTTCTGGTGTCATCCCAAGGTTCCCCGAAAGGCGGAACATATCCAGAGGGTCCAGTATGATGGATGACCCCATACCGCGGCAGCAGGCAGAACAGCCTTCACATCCGCCGCTGTCAGCCCTCACCATATCATTGATACCATATAATTTCCCGTCGGATATATCCTCCAGACTGACTTCTCGTTCCATAGCTCCCAGTACTCCCTTTCCAGCAGTTTCCATAAATAGTTCTAACAGACAGTATACCACCCTTTTCCGGTTTCACGCAACCATGCTTTTATGGGGCAAAGCCATCTGAAAAGCCGTCCTGTTTCACCCTACCCTCTGTTTTTAAGCACCATAACAGCTATGGCCAGACCTGCTATCACAGCCATCCATCCACATGTCACCCACAAGGGCAGCTGAATACCCAGCGCCTTATTCAAGGGAATTAGTACCAGAGAGGTGAGCCCGATCTGGTTCAGAAAGCAGACTCTTTCATACAGCTTCCCCCTGTCCCTCTCCTTTTTCATAAACGGCTTTCCGCTGTCCGGCAGAATCCGGTTCAAATCAGGCACCTGCCAGCGCGCCTTTCCCGCTGCGGCAGCTCCCAGGAGCAGAGCCGGAAACGGTGAAATGGTTATGACAAGGCGCCAGATCTGAATGAATTTCTCCGGCAGTCTTATTCCCAAAACCTGGTTAATTGGAAACATAATCATGGATACAATGCACAGAAAACAAAATAAGTATGCCATATCCCTTGCCTTGCACAGCCTGTCAATCCTGTCCTTTTTCATGATATCCTTTCCTTTCTTTTCCCATTCCAATTTCATTTCCAGCAGTTGCGGGTCCAGTGTGTCAAACCTCCACCCTGAATCCCTGACCTCCAGACACACTTGTCTGACGCGCTCCAGCTCCTTAACTTCCTTTTGTATCTGTCCTGCCCGCGCTTCCATGAGAACCGCTGCCCTCTGAGGCTGGTCTGCCAGCTGGCGAATCTGGGCCACTGAAAATCCCATGATGCGGAAAATTCGTATCTTTCTCAGATGTTCCACATCATCCTCACTGTACTCCCTGTAATTATTGGAACTCCGGCCCGGAGCTAAAAGACCTTCCTTCTCGTAAAACCTGATATTGGCTTTTGTGATTCCAGTCAGGGTCTCTACCTCTTTGATTGTCATATACACACCTCCTTACAGGTTTATTGTAGGGGTTGAATAAGGTTGAATGTCAAGCCATTCCCGTCTTTTTATATATTTCTTCATTTATGTCGGACAAAAAAGACAGAGGAATCATGCGCCTGACCGTGCATGTCTCCTCTGCCATATGTATTGTTCTGTATCTAATCCATCCAATCCCCGGCCTGTTCCTCCACGCAGGGACGGTCCGGCAGGCTGTAGCGGTAGCATCTGCTGAATACGCCGATTTCTTCCAGAGTAGATACCATGCGGTACACGGTTGCCATACCAATGGCCGCATCGCGCTTAGCCGCCTCGTAATATATTTCTTTACAGCAGTTCCACTTTCCGCTCAGTATGACATCCAGAAGGATCATACGCTGTTTTGTCATACGTTTCCCCTGGCTCCTCAGTTCCTGGATGACCCGCTCCTTCTGCCACGTGCCGGACTCCTCTCTTTGTTTCCACGGCATATCACTCAGCTCCTTTACTTTGCTGTCAGGCATTGCTTCTGCCCTTTAGACGTTGCTTCAGCTCTATTTCTTAAGTAAGTTAAAGCTAACCCACATTTTCTAAAATATGCAGCCAGGCGCCTCTGTTTCCTGTTCCCCACAGGAATTAGATATCCCTAACTGCATATATAGATTAGCATCAGCTAACTTTCTTGTCAAGAATTTTTTTATTTTACAATCATTTTACCGTCGCTTTTCCATCAGCCCTTATCCTTCAGATTGAGCCCTGCCAGCGCCTTGGCAAATGCATTGTTGACAGGCTCCTCTGCTTCCTTTTTCTGCTGGTTCAGGTATCGGGCCACGTCCTTTTTGGTCACTCCGGCGCCTTCCTTTTTCCTGCGCTCCTCAAAGGCCTTCAGCTTCTCCTTATGACCGCACCTGCACACAAATATCTGGGCATCCCCCTTGCCCTTAAGCTCCATCTTTTTATGGCAGACAGGGCATCTGGCATTGGAGGTGCGTGAAATGACCTCCCGGTGGCCGCATTCCCGGTCCTGGCACACCAGCATCTCCGTATTCTTTCCCTTTACAGCCAGCATCCGCTTTCCGCACACCGGGCACTTTGTGTTGGTCAGGTTGTCATGGCGGAACGAACCCTCACCTGTCTTAATCTGGCGGATCAGTTCCTGGGAATATCCTCTGATGTCCTTCATGAACGCGCCTCTTTTCAGGCTTCCCTTTGCAATGCCCGACAGCTTCATCTCCCAGTCCGCTGTCAGCTCCGGCTTCTTCAGGTCCTCAGGCACCAGCTCCAGGAGCTGTCTGGCCTTGGACGTGAGGCAGATATCCTTGCCCCGCTTTTCAAGCAGAAAGCTGGAAAACAGTTTTTCTATTATATCCGCCCTGGTGGCAACGGTTCCCAGACCGCCGGTCTCCCCCAGGGTCTTTGCCATGGCCTTATCCTTTGTTTCCATGTACGCCACAGGATTTTCCATGGCGGAGAGCAGGGTTGCTTCATTAAACGGGGCAGGCGGTTTTGTCTTACCCTCTGTCATCTTAAGGGACAGGCCATGTAACACATCCCCCTTTTTCAGATCCGGCAGCTGCTGGTCCTTTACCTCCGGCTCATCCTCCTCTTCCCCGTCATCCACAGCCGTGTCATAAGCAGCCTTCCAGCCCTGGCCCTTTACTATCCTTCCCTTTGCAATGAACCGCTGGCCCCGGATATTTGCTTCCAGGCTGGTCTCGTCATATTCAAAGGGTGGATACAAAACAGCCAGGAACCTGCGCACCACCAAATCATAAATCCGGCGTTCATCAATGGTCATATGGTCCATCTGCACATATTGTTCCGTGGGAATGATGGCATGATGGTCGGAAACTTTGCTGTTGTCCACAAAGAATGGTTTCGCCGGCAGGGGCTGGTTCACCAGCCTTCCGGCCAGCATCTTATAGGGGCCGACGGAACACGCCTTCAGACGCTCCTTAAGGGTGGGGACAATATCCGCGCTCAGATACCTGGAATCGGTTCTGGGATAGGTCAGGACTTTATGGTTCTCATAGAGGCGCTGCATAATGTTCAGCGTATCCTTGGCAGAATAATTAAACCGCTTATTGGCATCCCGCTGCAGCTCCGTCAGGTCATAGAGAAGGGGCGGCTGCGTCTTTTTAGGCGTCCGCTTTACCTCAGCCACAACAGCTGTCTCCCCCTTAAGCTCCTGAGCCAGTCCCTCCATCCGGCCGCGGTCAAAGGAACGGTGGCTGCCTGTCCCTGCATCCTGCCATGTAAGGACCAGCCCCTCCTTTCTGGCCTGAAGCCCAAAGTATGACTGGGGCACAAACGCGCGTATCTGCGCCTCCCGTTTTGCTATCATGGCCAGAGTCGGGGTCTGGACACGGCCGCAGGAAAGCTGGGCATTGTATTTGCAGGTCAGGGCCCTGGTGGCGTTGATGCCCACCAGCCAGTCCGCCTCTGCCCTGCACATGGCTGCGTCATACAGGTTATTGTATTCCCTTCCGTCCTTCAGGTTGGCAAATCCCTCCCTGATAGCCTTATCAGTCACGGATGATATCCACAGACGCCGGATAGGTTTATTGCACCCTGTCTTTTTCAGAATCAGCCGGGCCACCAGCTCTCCTTCCCTTCCTGCATCCGTGGCAATGATAATGTCCCCCACATCCCCCCGGTAAATCTGGGTTTTCACAGCCTGGTACTGCTTTGAGGTCTGCTTGATGACCTCAAGTTTAAATACCTCAGGCATCATGGGAAGGTCCTCCATCTTCCATTCCTTATACTTCTTATCGTAATCCTCGGGGTCAGCCAGGGTCACCAGATGGCCCAGCCCCCAGGTTACCACGTAACGATCCCCTTCAATGGCGCCGTTTATATTTTTCCCGCACTTAAGAACCCGGGCAATGTCCCGGGCAACAGAAGGCTTTTCTGCTATTACAAGTGATTTCATTGATATACTCCTTATCTCAGTTTTAAACCGGAGGCCCCTGACGTCCCTGTCAGGAACGTTTCCTGGCCGACACAATCAGCATCATGGGTCTTCGCATTTCATCCAGCATACCGGGAATATGAAGCATACTATCCGGCGGCTGCGGCTCCACCACCTGGCTGAGTTCAAAGCCATGGGTCAGAAGGGTATTGAGGTAAGTGGTCAGGGTTCTGTGGTACTTAACCACTTCTTCTCCCAGGAACACAGCCTTGCGCTTCCCCTCATAGTAATAATTATCCACAGGAAAATGGAGGATGTTTCCATTTTCATCGTAGTACCAATCCTGGCTTCCGTAGGCAGTAAATACGGGATGCTCCACGGAAAACACGAAATATCCACCGGGAGCCAGCGAATCCCTCACTTTATCCACCACCTGGCTGAAGCTTTCCACATAGTGAAATGCCAGGGAGCTGAGCACCACGTCAAAGGATTCATCCGGGAAATCAATGTCCTCCATGGCACACTCCACATACCGTACCCTGGAATCCTCGGTCTTTTCCCTGGCCACCTCCAGCATCTTACCGGAAATATCCACACCCACGGCAGAAACCGCTCCGTGTTCCATGGCATAGATACAGTGCCAGCCATAACCGCAGCCCAGATCCAGAAGGCGCTGTCCCTGAAAATCAGGCAGCAGCGCCTTAAGCGTCTCCCACTCTCCTGCTCCGGACAGTCCTTTTTTAGAACGCTCCATCTGGCTGTACTTTTCAAAAAATATATCATTGTCATATTTATTTTCTTTCATTATTATCTTCCTTTCCACGTATTGCTGCCTTCATTCTAGCACATTCCCCCTGGCCTGTCACCGCTGTTTTCATTTCTTCATATAGTATATTGTACCGATTAACACTCTACCTTTAAGGAGGATTGACAATGAAACATTTACGGGGCGCAGCAGGTATCATCCTGTCCCTTATCTTTGCCGTGTGCTTCATGTGCTCTCCTGCATTTGCGGCTTCCCGCCTGTACCAGGGCATGGATGTCAGCAGCTGGCAGGGCGATATTGATTTCCAGGCAGTCCGGGCTGCCGGTATCCAGGTGGTCTATATACGGGCCGGTGTGGGATTGGAATATGTGGATCCCTATTTCCAGTCCAACTATGAGAAAGCCCTGGATGCAGGCCTGAACATCGGATACTATCACTATGTGACTGCCGCCGACACCTTCCAGGCCAGGCAGCAGGCAGAATTTTTCTATTCCCTGATACGGGACAAGCAGATTGACTGCTGCCCGGCCATGGATTTTGAATCGTTCCCAGGTCTGAGCACCCAGGAAATCAATGCCATCGGACTGTCTTTCATGGAAACCCTGGGCAGCCTCCTGGGATATGATCCAGCCCTATATACAGACTCCTACAACGCCGCCTACCTGTGGAGCAGTGACTTTTCCTCCTACCCCCTGTGGGTGGCTGACTACGATGTAAACCAGCCGGAGAGCACGGGCCCATGGGATTCCTGGGACGGTTTCCAGTACTCGGACAGGGGACGGGTACCGGGAGTAAACGGCGATGTGGACATGGATTTCTTTAAGGATTCCATGTTTATTATCTCCCGGACACCCCAGCCTGAACCAAATCCCGGCGATATAGGAGTCCTTCTCACCTATAAAGTGCAGGGCGGCGATACCCTATGGAGCATCTCCAAACGATTCGGCACCACCGTTGACCGGCTGGCTGCATTAAACCATATCTCCAATCCGAATATAATTTACAGGGGACAGATTCTGGAGATTCCGGATATTCCCGGCGCCATCATATACCGGGTGAAAAGCGGCGACACCCTCTGGGCCATTGCAGACCGTTTTGGCACCAGCGTATCAGATCTGGTATTTACCAACGCAATAGCAAACCCCAACCTGATTTACGTGGGGCAGGTTCTTGTCATACCATAATGGAGAAAAACAGGGATATCCTGAAAGCCTGTCCGGCTCCGGGATATCCCCTCCTTATGATTCTGCTGCTACCGGCCGGACCGCAGCTGGCTGGTCAGCAAATTTCCAACCGTATCCGCAAGCTGCCCCATCTCCTTGATCCTGACAAAACCGCTTCCGTAAATCTTCCTGGCGCCTTCCAGGTCGCTGTCCAGGCCGTAGAATACAGCCATGACCCTGATTCCCTGCTTTTTAAGCTGCCGCACCTCCATGGCCGCGTCCTCAATGCCTGCATCCCCCGAATACTCCTTCCCCCGCACAGCACCCGAAACAGGAGCCATCCTTTGTTCGTCATTGGGGCTGGCATCTGTCAGCACAATGAGCAGGCGTTTCTCGCAGGAGGACTGTCCTGCCAGATGGCCCGCTGCCCTGAGGGCCAGACCATCCCGGTTCCATCCGGCTGCCACATAGTCAAGAATTCCTCTGTTTTTCTCCTTCTCCTCATATCCGCGAAACAGGCGCATCACCGTGTAATTCTGAATGGTGGAAAAGGAATACACCTGGACCGGTATCCCGCAGCGGGTAAGGCTCTCGGCAATCACATATCCCTGCGCCGCTATAACGGCTTCATGCCCCATCCGTGACGCAGACGCGTCCAGCATCAAATCCACGGAAACATTCTGCCGTTCTTCCTCTGAATTTTTCAAAAACACACGGTCATCTTCCAGATACACAGCCCGCCAGACTGCCTCCCCCATCATTTTTCCCTGCCGGCTTTTTTCGGGTACAGGCTGCAAATCCACCAGAAGGGTATTCTGAATCCGTTCCATCAGGCGCCGTATGCTGTTCTCATACTCCGGCCTGTTGGCTTCAAACTGTTCCCTGTTCTTTTTTCTCTGCTGCCGCGCCTCCCACAGCTGTCTGGCCGATTCCCCGCGGTCCGGGACCTGCAGGAATTTCTCTCCCCTTGTAAAATGGAGGCTGCATGTGCTGTGGCATCCCGTGCAGAGCATATGGCAGATAGCCTGATTCTGCTGCTCTGCATACATGGAAATACCATAGCAGGCGTCTATATAGGAGCGGACCGCCTCCTCCCTCCGTTTCGAGGATGCCTCCAGCCAGAAGCAAAAGCCCTTGGCTGCATCAGAAGGCTTTTTATGGGCCTTTCCGGATTTTTCACATTGGTCATCACCGGATTCAGTGGAATCCTGTCCATGCTCATTCAGTGTATTCCTGACAATCACGCCGTGGGCAGGCCGGACAAAGCGGAAGGGCCTAATTATGCTTTTAATCCGTTTTCTGTTTTCTTTTCTCTTTTGTTCTGAACGGCAGTCAAACCGGAAATATTCCCACAGTATGCCGGAAACGCGCTCCATGATTTCATCGGTGTCGGCAGACCCGTCAAAGGACAGGCCGGACAAAATCCCCCGCTCCCAGGGCGTCACCCCGGGCTTCTCTCCCAGAACCATCCTGCCCCAGCCCGTCTGAAGGGACTGGACCAGCTTTTCCTGAGCCGACCATTTGGATTCCTCCAATACCTGGGCCCAGTATTCCCTGCGCAGCTCCTCCAACCCAGGCCGCCCTTCCCGCTCCTTCTCATAGGCGCCGCACTCCAGGCCAAGCCAGAATATGGTATCATAGATATCCTGGAGCGCCGTGCCCTGAAATGCCCCGAACATTTCCGACACTTTCCCGCCGTCATACCATCTGTGGACATAACCGATAATACTGTTGAGATAAAGGTCTGCCCTTCCGTACCGGTCAAAAGCCATGAATTCCGGCCGGAAGGAGTGGTCCTTTGCCGCAGTCCATATCATGTTGAGGGCCCGCCGCTCCTCCCCGTCATATTCCTGCATTTTAATATCAGTCTGCAAACAGCTTCTCCCTTTCCAGTTTTTTAGGAATCCTTGCCCTGATTAAATCCCGGACCAGGGTCTGTTCATAGGGGTCAAAGGACTTGTTGGTAAGTCCCATATCCAGGGCGGCTCCCGCATCCAGCCCCCGCTCCATGAGCCGGACAGCATCCAACAGTCCCCTGAGGTCCAGGGGGCGGGTGGAGAGCTGGGCGCTTTGGCATTTTCTCTCTATATCCAGGAACAGCTGGACAAACTGCCTGGCATATGTCCTCTTAAGGCCGGGATACTCCCGGTCTATGAGCTTTTCCAGGTTTTCCCCGGTTATAGCCGGCATCTGCAGACAGGAAAATCTGGAGGTCAGGGCCTCATTTAACTCCCTGGTGCCTGCATACCCGTAGTTCATGGTGGCGATGAACCGGGTTCCCTCGTCCATACGCACCACATCGTAGCCCGGCACATCTATGGTCCGCCTGAAATCCAGAATTCCATGGAGCACGGCCAGTGCCTCATTTCTGGCCATGTTGATTTCATCCAGTACGCCAAAACCCCCGCTGATTCCGCAGCGGTACACCGGTCCCGGACGGAACACAACGGCTCCGTTTTCAAATGTATCTGTTCCTATCAGGCCGGACGCATCCATGTTAACGTGAAGGGAGATGTCCCAAACCGGCCTGCCAAACGCTGCCGCCAGATTCTGGGCCAGTATGTTCTTTCCCGTTGCCTTCGGCCCTGTGAGAAGCAGATTCTGTCCGCACAAAAGAGCTGCAACGGCCTGCTCCCATACGTCCCTTCCATAATACAGGTACCTGGGCACGGGTATCCTGCCCCGGTCCTCCTCCCTGACAGGATGGGAAGCCCTGAATTCCATAATTCCTTCAATTAAGCTGCTGTTTATCTTTTCCTCTTTTAAGAATTCAATCACCGTCATGCCCTCTTCCTCTTTTTTACAGTCTGATTGTAGCACAGAATCCTTTGATGGTGCAGATTTTCTGCGGGTTTGAGAAAATATTTTTTTGCAGGGTTTGTAAAAATGTTTTTATACCTGCTTCTCCCGGTCACGGATGCTATATTAGAACTACCAGACAATAGCAGACTCACCAACCAGGTACATTAGGAATACATTCCGTTATACCCTTTGTCTGTTTCCCACCACTTCATTGGTGTTATCTTAACATCTGAACATCTTACCATTTATTTTTATATTCAAACGCTTATCCTAATTATTTCATTTTCATTATCCACACAACCTATACATGGCTATTGTCCGGCATATAAAAAGGGATTATAATAGGAATAGCTTCCTTAATGTTTACCGGAAAAGGAGGCTCATGCAGCAACACACGTTACCCCCTAACCATCAAATACAGGATACCCCCAATCAGCTGGAGGATAAAGTCCTAAAAACAGCTGCCATGTTTTTTGGTCAGGATCTTCTTCCATACCTGGGTGTCAGGGGTCGGATTACCGGCCTTGTTCCCACAGAACAGATTCACCTTGAACTTCGCAGGATGGAAGAAGATTTTAACTATATGATGGAAGACGGCTCCCTGCGGCATCTGGAGTTTGAAAGTGACAGCATTACTTCCAGGGATCTGCGGCGTTTCAGGGAATACGAAGCTTACTTAAGCCTGATATATAACTGCCCTGTTATTACCACAGTTCTATGTACTTCCCATGTCAGGCGAATTAAACAGGAACTCGTCACCGGCATCAATGTATACCGCATCCAGGTAATCCGTATCAAGGACCGGAACGCGGATAAAAATTAATTGATATTCTTCAATCAGACCATGTAGCTGTATCAAAGGAAAACCTTCGCCGCATGGAAGCCATGTTTTATGCCCTGGCCATCAAATTTCTCGACAAAACAGAATTAAGGAAAGTAAAGGAGAAGATTAATATGACCCTGCTCGGACAGATGCTTATGGAGGATGGAATTGAAAAGGGAGAAATGACCAAGCTCGTATCTCTGGTCATGAAGAAAATGAAAAAAGGACTTTCCCCGGAGGAGACAGCAGAGTTGCTGGAGGAAAGCCCGGGTATTTTATCTCTTATAATAATCCGGGCTTTTTATTTCTCCTTTCACTTCACCGTCATCACAAACCGTTCCCTGTCATCCTTCACATTATACCGGTACCGGTCCTCTTCCGCCTGGGCATACCGTACCTCACAGCATCTGAGTCCCAGCCGCCTGGCCGTATCATTGGTATAGATATCCATAGTGATTTCCACCGGATATCCCATGTCATAGCTGAACCGCACATCACGGAATTCATTGTTGATACACGTCTCAATCATATCCCCGGCAAATGCCTCCTTATCTCCTATGTACAGCTTATTCGCAACAATGGTTATGTGTTCTGTCCTCTTTCCATCCCGGGAGGAGGATATGGTATTCCTCACCGACACGCCCCTTCCCCACTGCAGATATATACAAAGAGCCATCAGAATCAGTGATGCATGCATCCGTCTTTTTCTCATTCCGCTTCGTCCCCTACCTGTATTATTATACATATTGTACTTTAATACAGCTTATATTTCAATACATCCGGAGATATACTTATCTGGAGCTTATACAGAAAGGCGGGGACGGAATGCATATTGAGATTGATTTGGAGCGTCTGCTAAAAGAAAAACATAAAAGTAAAAACTTTGTGTGTGAAGAATGCGGCCTGCAGCGGACTCAGTTCAATAATTACTGCAAGAACAAGGTTTCCCGCGTTGACCTTACCATTCTTGCCAAAATGTGCGCTTGTCTGGACTGCACGCCCAATGATATTTTGAAAATAGTAAAAGAGACGGCAAAAGATGAATAGAACACATGACGCCATGTGAAGCTGTTCATCTTTTTTTGCGCCTGTATTTCCAAAAAACAAAATGCAGCGGCTAAATTCAATCCATTCTGGTGTCATATCTTGCAAGATTTTCCCTTCTCATTGTGTTAAAATAGCAGAAAAGCAGTTTAAAAGGAGCAGCAAAATGATACAGGAGCAGGAACAGCGCCGGGTCTATTATGATAAAGACCTTAAAATAGAAGCCTACAATCTGAGCGGGGTTGTACAGAAATTCCCCAATCATTTCCATGAATATTACGTCATAGGCTTTGTGGAGGGCGGAAAAAGACATCTCTGGAGCCGTAACAAAGAGTATGATGTCAGCGCCGGGGATTTGATTCTCTTTAATCCCAGGGACAACCATTACTGCGCGCCCATAGACGGGGAACCGTTGGACTACCGTGCGGTCAACATCGATCCCTCTGTCATGGAGCAGGCGGTAAGGGAAATCACAGGCCGGGAATTTACGCCCCGCTTTACCCGGAATGTGGTGTACCGCAGCGACATAACCCAGTCCGTATCCGCCCTGTACGGAGCCATATTGCGGCGGGCCACAAGGCTTGAAAAAGAAGAAGCCCTGTTCTTTCTTCTGGAGCAGGTGCTCCAGGAATATGCCGCCCCATTTAAGGAAGAGGATATATCCAGGCCCGATGACCGGATCCAAAACCTGTGCACCTACATGGAGGACCATTTTTCAGAAAATATAAGCCTGGATGAGCTGCTGTCCATGACCACCTTTGGAAAATCCTATCTGCTGCGCTCTTTTACAAAGCAGGTGGGCGTTTCTCCCTACCGATACCTCCAGACGATCCGCCTGGACAAGGCCAAAAAATTCCTTGAACAGGGCATGCCTCCTGTGGAAGCAGCGGCCATGGCCGGATTTTCAGATCAGAGCCATTTCACCAACTTCTTTAAGGAGTTTATCGGGCTCACCCCCAGACAGTATCAGAAAATATTCCTATCAGAACCTGATGAAGAACAAAAGGAGCATTATCATGAATCATAACCGTACCGCCGCAGGCCATCTGGCCGCATTTGTCACCATCCTCATATGGGGAACCACCTTCATATCCACCAAAGTCCTGCTTCGGACATTCAGCCCTGTGGAAATCCTGTTCATCCGGTTTGTCATGGGATATCTGGCGCTGTGGCTGGCCTGCCCCCGTTCCCTGCGCCTTACATCCGCCCGGCAGGAGGGACTCTATGCAGCGGCGGGGTTCTGCGGTGTTACCATGTACTATCTCCTGGAAAACATCGCCCTCACCTATACCCTGGCATCCAACGTGGGCGTCATCATCTCCATTGCACCTTTCTTTACTGCCATCTTGGGCTGGATGTTCCTGGGAGGAGAGAGACCACGCTTCCGGTTCTTTGCCGGATTTCTGCTGGCCATGGCAGGCATCAGCCTGATTAGCTTTGGCAATGAGGCCGCTTTATCCCTTAACCCCACAGGAGATTTATTGGCCGTGGCTGCCGCAGTCATATGGGCCGTGTATTCCACCCTCACAAAAAAAATCAGCGCATTGGGCCACGGCACTGTCCAGAGTACCAGAAGGACCTTTTTTTACGGAATTCTATTTATGGTGCCGGCTCTGGCCTTCATGGACTTTTACGTGACACCGGCTCAGTTTACTGACATGAAAAATATCCTGAATCTTTTATTCCTGGGGCTGGGCGCATCTGCACTGTGCTTCGTGACCTGGAACACAGGCGTAAAGATACTGGGCCCCGTAAAGACCAGCGTATACATCTATATGGTGCCGGTCATCACCACCCTGACTTCGGCCCTTATATTAAAAGAACCGGTAACAATACCGGCTGCATTGGGAATTATCATGACACTGGCCGGATTGTTTTTATCCGAACAGAAAACCACGAAAAAAGGAGAACCAAAGATATGGACCACCAAAATGAAAAATGTGTAATGGTAATCGACGAGGAGCTGCCCACCGGCATCATAGCCAATACAGCCGGGATCATGGGAATCACCCTGGGAAAAAAACTCCCCGAAACAGTGGGGCCGGATGTATCCGACCGGAACGGAAGGTCCCATCTGGGCATTATCGCGATTCCGGTTCCCATTCTGAAGGCAAGTAAGGAAAAATTAAAAGAGCTGAGGCTTAAGCTTTATGAACCCAGCTTTTCAGAGCTGACAGTAGTGGATTTTTCCAATGTGGCGCAGAGCTGCAATGACTACGACGAATTCACATCAAAAGCCGCCCAGACAGACGGCGACAGCTTCCAGTACTTTGGGGTGGGCATCTGCGGCGCCAAAAAATTGGTTAATAAACTGACCGGAAACCTGCCGCTGTTGCGATAGGAAGGAAAGCACAATGGGCTGTAATACCGGTCAGCGCTGCGATGGGAAGCCGTGAAGCTGCGTCCCCCTCTCTGAAGAACACCAAAAATCCTGTCTTTCATGTTCCTTCTCTCTTGTCTTTTTCGTCCTACCGCACCCCCTGGCTGTCCAGACACAAATAAGGCACTAACTGTTAAGAACACTGTCTCCAATGTCCTCTCTCAGTTAATGCCTGCATCACCAGTGACACGCGCTTAATTGTGCACTAATTTTATTTTCCTTTTTGTGCAAATATGCCAATTCACCTTTTCTATTCCAGCGTCAGTCCAAAGTCCAGCTCATAGTAATTCCCCTCGCTGTCCCGGTAGGCATAAGCCTTTCCATTTTCATCCTTCATGGACTCCGGCATGTATTTGTCCTTGTGGTACCCAGGCACGTCGTTGCGGGATATGCATATGCCGTCCCGGTCCACCCGGATAACGCTGTCGTTCCTTGGAAGGGTAATGGGCATCCTGCCCGTGGGCACACACCTTCCCATGATGACGTCCAAAACCGCGTCCGTATAGGTGTCAAATCCTGCCAGAAGGGCGTCCGCACAGGGTTCCACGTTCCCCACTTCCCAGGCCAGGGTGAAATTAATATTGGAAATCACCTTTCCCCCCCTGCTGTGAAGGGACTCGTAAATTTCCCGGATTCTCCCTGCCCCCGGCAGAGTGGTCTCCTGGTGGAAGGAATCAGCCGGGCGGCCCTGGCTGTCCACATCCCGCACCTGCTTGTTCTCACAGATATCCAGTTCCAGATACCCCTTGGTGGAATGGAAGTATTCGCCTGAGCTTGGACGGATAAACAGAATAGCGAAATCAGCTTCCCTGTAATCCTCTGTCAGCTCCGCCTGAAACCTTCCTGCAAAGGACGTTCTGACCGCGTCCGTTTCCCTGGCTGCAGCCTCCGCTTCGCAGCCAAAGCATTCCACATATACCTTCCTGCCTGCTGTCTTCTCCCTATCCAGGGGAATCAGGCCCTCTTTGTTTTTTAAGAGCACCACGGACTGCTGATGCACCCGGTAAGCGTCCTCCCAGTGTTTCTTTGTGGCTACCACCTGCTTTGCTGTCTCAGGGTCACGGTATGGGTTGTCGAACATGCCCAGTTCAAACTTTTCCTTCAGGGTCCTGGTCACCGCCCTTGTCAGAGCCTCATCGGTCAGCACCAGATCACCGGCCCGGTACCCCTGGGGCACCGGATGGCCCTGGGCCGTGTAATATCCGTTCCTGCCGCGCTCATATGCTTCCCTGGCGGAAAATACATCCAAGGACCCGCTGATGATATCCACTCCGGTATTGACAGCCAGCGCGATTCTGGAAGGCACATCCAGCTCCTCCACCCCCCAGGCCATCTTGTTGGAGATGCCGGAGTCGCTGTTCACATATCCCTCAAATCCCATCTGTTCCCGCAGAAGCCCCTGTATGAAAGACCTGTTAAACGCAAATCCTACCGGCTCCATCTCCATGACCTCTCCGCCCGGACCATACTGGGGCCTGCTCTTGGCAGCTGACGGTTTAGCGTAATATGGCATAATGGAGGAAGCCTTTTTCTCTATAGCTGTGCGGAAAGCGGGCAGATGGTATGTGCGCAGGCTGTCCTCTGTCTGGTACACATTCCACTGTCCCTGGACATAGTGGGGGTCGAATCCGTTTTCCCTGGCTCCGCCTCCCGGGAAATGCTTGATGGTGACAGCGACTCCGTCTCTTGTCACGCCCCGGCTGCTCCCCTGTATGCCGGGAATCAGACGCTCCATGATGGTGCACACAAGCCCCGGATCCTCACCAAAGGTTCCATAGGACCTCTGCCATCTGGGGTCTGTCATGACATCGGCCATATACATATACCCCTTTTTCATTCCCACTGCATCCCATTCCCTCCGGATACACTCTGCAAAGCTGTCTATGAGTTCCGGTCCGCTGCCCCTGACAGCTGCCGCGATTCCCAAGGTCCCGGGCCAGGCGGCAAACACGCCTGCCGCATCGTTCATGCCGAACACAATTTCCCCGTGCTCATTCCTGGAATTGGAAAGGACCATCACAGGCAGGGCATGGCCGGTTCCCTCTGCCACCATGTTAAGCTGGTTAATCCAGTCCGCCAGCTCTCCCGGCCCCGGATTCTGACGCAGGATGAAATGACGTATACCCATTTCTTTTAATGTGTATGTGGTTCCGTAAGTCTTTTCCACATTAAAGATAGACTCGTCCTGCTCCACAATTTCCTCGTTGAGAAGACCGCTTTCATCTACCTTTGTCCTGTCCTCCTGGTAAATTCCCATTTTCCAGGAATTGACAAACAGCATGCCGATTTTTTCGTCAGCAGATAACTCTGCCGCCAGGGAAGCCGCCCTCACGGCGGGAGTGTTGCGCCAATCCTTATAGGGAGCCAGCCTCCCATCCCCTGTCAGGTCCCTGAAATACAGCCCGTCTTTTTCAATTACCGGCCTTACGGTAACTCCGATGACAGGACCGTTTTCATTTTTATAAAAACGAATGTTAGCTGATGCCTTGTTCATATCGTTCCGTTCCTTCCTGCGTTTACGCTCTTTCTCAGTTTTATTACACTGCTCCTGCAGCTGCTTCCTCAGCGCCGTCCGGGCGGGTTCCCTTTCCGGCCAGTGCTTCCTTCCTGTTTTCCAGCTCTTCCTGGATTTCAGCCATTTTCACCTTATCCAGATTGTACCAGCGCATGGCTATGATTGTGGCGATATGGCCCAGGATAGGCACGATGCAGAAACATACCATAATGGCCATGTTAAAGGTGGAGTTTACAGGTTCATTGGGCTTTATCACCACATTTCCCACCCCTGCCAACGTCAGGGCAAATCCCTGAATCATGGCGGAAAAGGAGGATATGATTTTATCAATAAAGGAGAACATAGTCCCCATCATTCCGGGTACAAAACGGCCGCTGCGGTACATTTCATAATCCGTACAATCGGCAATCATGGGAATGATACCTGAGTTTCCCATGCTGGCCAGACATTTCTGCACCAGGAACATTCCCAGGAATACGGCCGGCACTTTGGGGTCAGGTCCAACCACAAACATAATGGCCAGCATAATCATGGATCCCCATGTTCCCACAAGGAAGGTGCGCTTAAGGCCAAACCTCCTGGACACAAACACACCGCCGATGGAAATGGCTACTAACGGCGCGATGAGGATACTTGAAAATACACCCTGAAGACTGGAATTCAGCAGCATATTGGCAAACAGGTATGTCATGGTGCCGCTCATGAGCAGCTGCCCCAGTTTATCCGTTGCAGCAGAGATAATCAGCATCTGAATGGGACGGTTGTGCATGACGATATCCTTGTAATCCCTGAACTTTACCTTTGGCTGGGAACCTGCCTGGCCAAAGAATTCAGGCCGGTCCTTTGCGCTGATTCCGATGATGGCAAGAATGGTAAACACAAAGGATATCACCGCAAGAATGACAGCCGCTTCCTTCCACATGGCAGGATTTATCATACCCAGGCCCTTTCCGTTCTCACCCGCAAATTCCCCCACCGAATATTTTTCAGCCAGTATGGTGGTGATGAGCATGGGCACAAGAGCGCTGGCCATCTGGGTCAGTACACTGTCAAACCCGGCAAATATGGGACGCTGTTTGGGATTATTGGTAAGCACGGCCTGGCCTGCCTTGGTGACAACGGTCTGACAGGTATAGCCGATAATATAGATAACATAAAATACCGTGGTAAACATATATTTCCTGGAAATTCCCCAACCGGACGGCGTATTGAAAATCACAATCAGGCTGCACCAGATAATGATATTGCCCACAAGCATGTAAGGCCTGAACTTGCCGAAGCGGCCGTTGGTCCGGTCCACTAAAAATCCCACCAGCGGGTCCGTAACAGCGTCAAAAATACGGGTTCCCGTGGCAATCAGACCCACAATGGCAGCAGCCAGCCCAAGAACATTCTGGGTAAAGTACGAATACTGCATCATCAGGAACATGGCGATATTGGTGGCGCAGTTATTCAGTGAAAAGAACCCAATCTGCCATAATTTCGCGTTGTTATACTGTTTTACAACACTTTTATTCTTCTCCATTATATATAGTCTCCCTATGTTCACACATTTTCATTTTTTGTTTGCCGGCTTTATGTTTGTAACAATATTCTAACACACTTGATTTTAAAGAGTTAGGATTATATGATATTATTTAGTAATATCTTGTCATAGTTATTTAGCCGATTCGTACAATATTTTATTATTTTTTTGTGCAAATCCTATAGAATATATCATTCAGGGAGAAATATAATGGAAGAACATGAAAAAGCGCTCATATCCAGGCAATTTATAGAGGTCATGCTGAAGGTCCCTGTCATCCTGTGTCCCGGGCGAATAGAAGCCATCGAAACCAGCATCAAAGAATACTTTCCGGATTTCATCAAAAACAGCTTCCCCTTTTTCATAACCCGTTCCATGGCGGAGTCCTTACAGACGGGAACCCTGTATCACATAACGGATTTTATAAATCTTCATTTTAACCTGTTCCTGTATGGCGGGGGGACTCAGCTTCTCATCGCCGGTCCCTATCTCTCCCATCCGGCAGATACTGCCTTTTGCGAGCAAATTCTCCAGGATAACGGGAAAAATCTGTCCCTGCTTGTCCCCTTCAGCCAGTTCTGCCTTAGCCTGCCCGTAGTAGGCAGCTCTCAGATGCTGGAAGTGATGCGGACCGCCATGAGGGTCATTACCGGCACGGACCGGGAAATTCCCTATCTCCACTATGAACCGCAGAGACATTACACCCAGGAGATATCAAACCTGTCGGCCGAGGGTGTGGACGAGGCATCCATGGAACTTCTGGAACACCGGTACTATTATGAAAAGCTGCTCTTGCAGGAGGTCGCCCAGGGCAGCCAGGATCTGGCTCTTAAGTATTACAGGCAGTTCTCACAGGAGAGCCGGTCCATTGTCCGTACAGAGGACCCGCTGCGCACGGCAAAGAACCTGGGTTTTTCCCTGAATACCATGCTCCGCAAAAGCGCTGAGACCACCGGCATCCATCCTGTGTATCTGGACATCATCTCATCCAACTTTGCCATGCTCATTGAAAATGCCAACAGCATACGGGAAACAGAGGAATGTAAATCCCAGATGATAAGCGCCTACTGCCGCTTTGTCCGTAAAAACCGTCTGGACCAGTACTCTCCCCTGGTCCGCAAGGCCGTCACCTACATCCGCATCCACCTGGCTGACCAGCTCACCCTTGCAGGGATTGCAAAGGGCATCCGTGTAAGCCCCTCCTATCTCTCCCGCCTGTTTAACCGGGAGACGGGGGACTCTGTATCCAACTTTATCACTAAAGCCAGGGTGGAAAAGGCTGCCGGACTTCTCTCATTTTCCGGCATGTCTATCCAGAACATTGCGTTTTATGTGGGGTTTGGGGATTTGAATTACTTCAGCAGATGCTTTAAGAAATATAAAAAGATGACGCCCACTGAGTACAGGGCGTCATCCTCCATCGGGGTGTAGGGCCGGCTATTCTTCCGCCCGCACCTCCATGTTTCCCACATATTTTCGCTCCATCTGATGTCTGGCTTTGCGGTTTTCCACGCTGTCAAACACGATGGAAAAATCATAATCCTCAGGGTACAGCTCACTGGCTCTCACCTTTAGTTTCAGACGTTTCTGGTTTACCAGGCGTTTTTCGCGCTTTACCTGGACAAGGACATTTCCGGTCTGATCCGCCGGCCTCACAACAATGCCAATCTCCCCCTTTGGAAGGACCTCTACACTGTCGCCTCTGGTATACCCCTCCTCCGGGCCTGCGGCAGCCGGTTTTCTCTTTATGGGGACAATGCAGGGAACCAAAATCCGCTCCAGCCCTCCCGGCCATTGTCTTCCCGGTGATTTTTCCAGCGGTTTTTCCTGAGACCTTTCCTGCGGTTTTTCTCTGGTCTTATACAGTGTTTTCTCCCTGGTCTTTTCCAGCGGCTTCTCCAGCTCTCCCCCGTCTCCGTAAGCCTCAGAGGCGGCTGTCCGAATCATATCCTCCGGCATGCCCAGCCTCTTTGCAATATAGAGAGCGCAGCTGTCCCCGGTCTTTCCCATCTCCAGTCTGTATAGGGGACGCAGGTTTTCCCGGTCAAAGGCCATTCTGGCGCTGATGAGTTCTGCATGGCGGCCCGCATATGTCTTAACCTCCGGATAATGGGTGGTGACCAGGTAAAGGCATCCCCGAAGCCTCAGCTGCTCCAGTATGGCAATGGCAATCCCCATTCCCTCAGCCGGATCCGTGCCGGATCCCAGTTCATCCAGAATCACCAGACTCTCCCCGGTGGCCCGCTTTAATATCTCCAGCACATTGGTGATATGGGCTGAAAATGTAGAAAGGTTATCCAGAATATCCTGACCGTCCCCAATATCGCATAATACCAGGTTGCGCATGGCGATGTCCGCCTCCCGGCAGGGCAGGTGCAGGCCGGAACATGCCATGAGCACAAACAGTCCCACGGTTTTGATGGCAACGGTTTTCCCTCCTGTATTGGGGCCTGTGATTACCATTCCCCGTGTTTCTCCCCCCAGCTTAAAATCCAGGGGCACATTGGAATCCCCCGGCAGCAGGGGATGCCTGGCTTCCTTCAGGCATATGATGCCCTGGGTATTGACGGCCGGTTCCCTGGCGTCCATCTGCGCGCTGAGCTTTCCCTTGGCAAACACAAAATCCAGTTTTGCCAGCAGAGCCAGGTTCTCCTTAAATCCGTCCTCCTCCATGGCAATCCTGTCCATAAGCGTGTACAGGATACGCCTCTCCTCGCAGTCCTCCTCAATCCTGAGTCCCTCTATCTCATCCTGCATCCTGGCAATGGTTTCCGGCTCTATAAATACCGTAGAGCCGCTGGAGGACCGGTCTATGGTACTGCCCGGTATTTTAGATTTATACTCCTTTTTAACCGGCAGGCACAGCCGTCCGTTCCTGGTAACCAGAAAGGATTCCGCCATAAACTTTTTCTGTGATTTTAAAAGGGCTTCCGCCTTATCCTTGATTTTTTCTTCCAGAAGCTGCAGGTCCCGGCGGATATCCCGGAGTGTATTGGACGCGCGGTCGTCCACCCTGCCATGGCGGATAGCTCCCTCGATTTCCTCCTTCAGCTCCGTCATAAGCCTGAGGTTTTCCCCATAGCAGGACAGCGGAATGCCATAGGACATTCCCTTGTCCAGATATGACCTGACCCGCCTGACCGCAGCCAGGAACATGCCGATTTCCTCCATCTCCTCCGGCGTAAGCAGCTCGCCGCGGACAGACCGGGCCACAAACTCCGCCGTATGTTCCATGGCCGGCATAGGAGGCGTGCCCGCCAGCTCTAGCATCTGCCTGGCCTGGGTGGTGTCTCTCATGCTTCTTCGCAGTTCCCCCTCTTCCATGCAGGGCACAAGCCCCCTGGCCATCTCCCTGGCCTCTGCTGAATTGGCAAGGTCTGCCAGCTGTTCTCTTATGATATCAAATGCAACTGTCTTATATGCTTCAAATGTTCCGTTCATTGTTCTGTCTGTTTCCTCTCTGTTTCCTTGTTCATCCATGTTCCCTGTAGGGAATATCTCACAATATCGAATCGGTTTCAAACATAAAAATGGAAGACAAAAAAAACCTACGGACATCCACTACAGGCAATGTCGCATAGGTTCCAAACGATACCATATGATTCATCTGTCATGGATTCCGGAGTACACAAAACCAGGCCCGCCGGGCGGACAATCATTTCATGTACACAATCGGTTTATTTATCTTCCACAAACAGACACAATTAACAAAAAGACACCTCGCTTAAATATTACTGCATTTGATAATAGCAGATTTAAAGGCTCCAGTCAACATTTTTATTTCAAATTGTGCTATACTAAATTGTGGCTGAATTGTGCCATACGAAAAGGACAACAACAATCCGGAGGAATGACTGACATGCCTTTTGTTTCACTTATCATACCTGTCTACAATGCGGAAAAATATCTGCGGCGCTGTCTGAACAGCGCCATGGAACAGACCTTCCAGGACATGGAAATAATCGTAGTAAATGACGGAAGCCAGGATACCAGCCTGGAAATCTGCCGGGAATATGAAAAAATGGACCGCCGCTTCCGCGTCATCAACAAAGAAAATACCGGGGTATCGGACAGCCGCAACCAGGCCATAGAGACAGCCAGAGGCGAATACCTGCAGTTCATGGACAGTGACGACTGGCTGACCCCGGATGCCACGGAAAGCTTTGTCCATGCGGCCAGGAAATTCGACTGCGACCTGGTGGTTTCAGACTTTTACCGTGTAGACGGGGCTGTGTTTACGGAAAAGCAGCACATACGTGAACGGGGTCTTCTTACCAGGGCCCAGTATGCGGAATATATGATGCGGGAACCGGCTGACTTTTATTACGGCGTACTGTGGAATAAACTGTACCGCCGCAGCATTGTGCAGGAGCATCAGCTAAAGATGGATGAGGATCTGCGCTGGTGCGAGGATTTTTTATTTAACCTGAACTTCATCCGGTACGCCGGGCGGTTCACGGCCATCCAGACTCCTGTTTACTACTATATGAAACGGAAGGGCAGCCTGGTGAGCACGGACTGGAAAAAGGCCAATACGGTAAAGCTGAAGCTCCGTCTCCTTAAGGATTATAAAGAATTGTACCAGAGCATGGACCTTTATGAAGAAAACAAGCTGAAGATCAACGCCTTTGCCGTATCCATTGCTAAAGACGGTGGAATCGGAGCCCCCATGAGCCGGCTCAGGAAAAAGCTGAGCGAGGAGGATTACATTGAAGATGAGCTTCCGGCAGGCTACACCCGGGTATGCCACACGCTGGGTCCCATTTACGATGAGGCATCCCGCATACTGATACTTGGAAGCTTCCCCTCGGTAAAATCCAGGGAACAGAATTTTTACTACGGCCATCCCCAGAACCGCTTCTGGAAACTGATGGCCCGCCTGTTTGAAGAACCTGTGCCGGAGACCACGGAGGATAAAAAGGGACTGCTGATGCGCCATCATATCGCGCTCTGGGACGTGGTGGCTGCCTGTGACATCAAGGGCTCCAGCGACCGGAGCATCCGCAATGTGATACCCACGGACCTAAACCGGATTCTCCGCACAGCCCGCATCGAAACAATCCTTGCCAACGGCGACACGGCCTTTCAGCTCTACCGCAAATACTGCCGGGAAACAACAGGAAGGGAAGCCGTCAAATGTCCATCCACCAGCCCTGCCAATGCATTTTTCACCCTGGACCGCCTGGCCGAGGCGTGGGGCCGGGAGCTGTTCTGACAAAGCAGGTGCAAAACCCGGATCCAAATTCCCCCAAAACGTCCCAAATACTCAGATTTTTCTTGCCAAAGGCATATAAAACAAGTATGATGGAGATACACCTGAACATAATTATTCAATTATAATTATATATTGAAGGAGGCTGTACATGTTAGATAAAAAGGTAGCAGAACTGATCAACACACAGGTAAACAAAGAATTTTACTCCGCTTATCTGTATCTGGATTTTGCCAACTACTACAAGGACGCGGAGCTGAACGGCTTTTCCAACTGGTACCAGGTCCAGGCCCAGGAGGAACGTGACCACGCCATGCTGTTCATCCAGTACCTGCAGAACAACGGAGAGAAAATAACTCTGGAGGCCATCGCCAAGCCGGACAAGGTGTTTGAGGACTTCAGGGGACCTCTCACTGCCGGGCTGGAGCATGAAAACTATGTGACCGGGCTTATCCATGATATTTATGACGCCGCGTACTCTGTCAAGGATTTCCGCACCATGCAGTTTTTGGACTGGTTCGTAAAGGAGCAGGGCGAGGAGGAGAAGAACGCCAGCGAACTGGTAAAACGCTTTGACCTCTTCGGCCATGATCCCAAGGGACTCTATATGCTGGATTCCGAATTGGCGGCAAGGGTTTACGCCGCTCCCTCACTGGTGCTGTGATGGGGAAGGATAAGTACATATGTCCCTGCTTTAAGGTGACAAAGGACGATATCAAGAAAGCAATTGAAGAAGGTGCTGATTCCTTTAAGAAAGTAAAAAAAGCCACGCATCTGGCCGCGGGATGCGGCCACTGTAAATGCAGGGCTAAGAAGTATACGAAAAAGCGGCTGGGTAAGATCAAATAACATTCAGTTTAAAAGCGTGTCCTCACACCGGAATATCTCATGGGGGACACGCTTTTTTACGTATCAGACCCTCTCAGATGCAGGCCGAAATCATCCTGAAAAAGTGGACATTCCCAAAGCATTTCCCCATTTCGTGTAATTCAACAACGGACGGCATCTCCTGCGGGTTCCATATCTCAATCACAAATGTGGCGAATCCGCACGGTTTCACATAGATGAGTTCCTCAAGCGAGGACGGCTGGTGACAGCAGGGCATCCGGATTCCCAGGTATTTAAATGCACTGCCGTCATATGCGGTGTCCATGGCCTTCTGCCAAAACTCCCTATCCACTTCACGTCCGCACCAGGGACAAAATATGTGCTCCAATTCTCCTGCGCAGTCAATGAACTGCACGCTTTTATAGTTGGTAAATGTAATTCTGCCGTTGGATGTCAACTTAAGCATTCCGGCAGCACGTTTTATCTGATCATCCGTATATTTAGGATAATAGTATCTGGGAAATATTTTATATATGATATCTGACATCACGTTACCTCCTGCCAGGACCTGCCGCAATCTTACATATCAATCTTCCGGTCCTTATAATAATATATCCGGTCCCGTTCCCCTATCTCCCTGAGTACGCGGCATGGGTTTCCCACTGCCACCACATTGGCGGGGATATCCCTGGTGACCACGCTTCCCGCTCCTATGACAGAATTATCCCCAATGGTAACGCCCGGCACCACCACGGCTCCCGCCCCTATCCACACATTCTCGCCGATATGCACCGGCATGTTGAACTGGATTCCTTTCCTGCGAAGCCCCGGTTCCACCGGATGGCCTGCCGTGGCAATGGTCACATTGGGCCCAATCATACAATGGGAGCCAATGTAAATCTCCCCGTCATCCACCAGTGTCAGGTTAAAGTTGGCATAGACAAAATCCCCCATATATACGTGTCTGCCTCCCCAGTTGCTGTGAAGAGGCGGTTCAATATAGCAGTCCCGGCCAATGGAGCCAAACATCTGCTCCAGAAGGCTGGTGCGCCTGGCGCTTTCCCTTGGCCTGGTTGCGTTGTAATCATAGAGCAGCTCCATACATTCCATCTGTTCCTTCAGAATATCTTCGTCGCCCGGAAAATACAGGCGTCCCTCCTCCATGCGTTTTGCTGCGCTGTCACCGTCTCTTACCCCGTCTGTTCTCCCGTCCTGGTTCCTTTGTTGGTTTCTCTCCGTCTCCATCCAAACGCGCCTCCCTTTCCACCTATTTCCCAGCTATGGGAATCATTGTACTATATTACCGCTGGAATGAAAAGCAAAAAAGTGCACTGCTTCACGTCCGCCTCACTTTCCTTGCGGCAGCTGCGCGTGGGGCCCGCCGGGTGGCGGAAGGGGGATTTTAACATATCTTTCGTTCCACAGCCAGTCCCCCCTGGGATGCGCCGGACAGGGCCACTTCCCCGTCTTCCAGACGGTTTAATTTTCTGAATACCGCTGCCATGCACAGCACTGCCGCCCCAAAGGAGATTACATCCGCCGCCGGGCCGGAGTACAGGGCGCCTGTCACCCCAAAAAATCGCGGCAGCACCAGAGTCAGAGGCACGCTTAACACAAAGTCCCTGAGAAGGGACAGCAGCATGGAGAGGGCGGGCTTTCCCATGGACTGGAGGAAAATGCTGCATGATTTCTGGATGCAGCAGAGCACAATCCCCCCCAGGAAAACGCGGAAAGCCAGCACTGCGAATTCATTGTACAAACCGTCCTCGCTGCCGAATACGCTGATAATCTGCACCGGAAATACCTCAAAACATATCAGGGACACCAGGCCCACACTGAACTCAGCTGCCATCATGGTTCTGAAAATCAGCTTCACCCTGCGCCATAATCCTGCTCCGTAGTTATACCCCACAATGGGCTGGGCCCCGGCCGCAATCCCCACCACAACAGAAATCACGATCTGGAATACCTTCATAACAATCCCCACCACAGTCATTGGAATATCCGCCCCATATTTTGACCCGGCCCCGTAAATTACCAGCACATTGTTCATAACCGCCATGATGACCACAATAGACACCTGGGTCAGGAAACTGCTGATTCCCAAAGGCAGGACATGCTTCAGTATCTCTGCGTCCGGTTTAAAGCTTACGCGCTTCAGGCGGAAAGATTTGGGCCTAAACAGATAATAAACTGCCAGCAGGGCGGATACAATCTGACCGGTGATGGTAGCCAGGGCAGCTCCCTTCATTCCCCATCCCAGCACAAAGATGGCCACAGGGTCCAGAACCACGTTGAGCGCGCAGCCTATAAGGGTGGAAAACATGGCAAACTGCGGGCTGCCGTCTGCGCGGATAACGGAATTCATGGCATTGGCAAACATGAAAAAGGGGATTCCCGGAATGAGATATAAGAAATATTCCCTGGCATATCCTATGTTGTTCTCTGTTGCGCCGAACCCCCACAAGATACTGTCTCTGAAAAAGGCGTACAGCAGGGTAAGAACGATTCCGGAAGCAGTGATAAAGACCACTGCATTGCCCACGCTTCTGTGTGCATGTTCCCCGTCCCTGCGTCCCTGGCAGATACTCAGATAGGCAGCGCATCCGTCGCCCACCAAAAGAGACAGGGACAGGGCGATGACGGTCACAGGGAATACCACGTTGGTGGCGCCGTTTCCCAAAAAACCAATGCCCCGTCCAATAAATATCTGGTCTACAATATTATAGAGGGCGGACACCAGCAGCGACATGATGCAGGGTATGGAAAATCTCAGCATCAGCTTTCCGATGGATTCTTCCGCCATATATTGGTTTGTATTTTGATTCATATTAACCTCCGTTTTTTTATTTGCGCAAATAAAAAAGCCGCAACCTTCCGTGAATGGCCTTCACGGAAAAAGTTACAGCCATATTGCAGCTATTACTATACCATTTTTTTCAGAACACTGTAATACCCAAATATACACAAACTTTGGAGTCATATACATTGTGCAATTTTTATACAACGTGGGTTTTTTATACACGCTTCACTTCATTTAAATACAATTCACTTTTCTATCGGAAAATACCGGATGAACCGGTAATGACTCCGTTCCATTCCCTCTCTCTCATAAAAGCGGTGGGCGCCCAGCCTTGTCCGGTTGGTGCTGACCTCAAAACGGACGCAGCCGGCTTCCCGGGCAATGTGGTACGCCTCCTGAAAAAGCCCATGGCCAATCCCCTGGGAGCGCATGCTGTTTCTCACTGCCAGCTCTACGATTTCCCCAATTTTACCGCATCTGCACAGCATGGTGCTTATGCGCAGATTTAAGACTCCCGCCACCTCTTTATCCATCTCCGCCACCAGGCAGTGCATTTTGTCATCTTTCATATAATCCCTGTATGCCTCATGGAATCCCTCCTTGTCCAGGCTCATTCCCTCCAGCTCACAGAGCAGTTCATATATAGCATTCTCATCCTTTTGCGTTGCATAACGTATCACAGATATACCACATCCTTTCTGTGAACCATTGTATCACAAAATGAGTCATTCCGGTACCGGTTTACGCAGTGCGCCTGCTGGGGTTTGAACCCAGGACCTGCCGGTTAAAAGCCGGTTGCTCTTCCATCTGAGCTACAGACACATTCTTTCCTTTTTTCTCTTTTCTCAACCAGCCGTCCTTTCATCACCGCACTCAGCCACCAGTATGTCATTCACCGATTCTCCCAGAAGCAGACTCAGCGCAAACATATTGTCCAGGCTGGGCAGTGTGTCTCCCCGCAGCCACTTGTATATGGCGTTGGTGGTGGAAAATCCGAAATAGTCCCTGAGGTACGGGACGCTCAGTCCCTTTGACTTTCTCAATCTATTAATCCTCCGGCCTGTTTCCACCGGATTTATGACTGGATAATTCATCTTCGTCCTCCTTTTTTGCAGAGGGCGGCCGACGGGATTTGAACCCGCATCATCCGGAACCACAATCCGGTGCATTTCCATATCTGCCACAGCTGCCATTTTCCTTATATGGAACTAAAAAACCGCCTGCCCATACGGACAAGCGGCTAAAGGAATTCAGAAGATGATTCATCTAAATGAACGGTTCCTGAATATGCGCATACCATAAGGGCATCCAAACAAAACGCTGTTTGTGAGCGTCTTTCTGTACGTGATGTTTATGGCTTTTCTGCGCGTCTAAACGGAACATATCATTTCCTCCCTTTCTCATTTTATGCCTTGATTCTAGCATGGATTTTACCGGATGTCTATATACCTGTGGTATACAGACAGGCTTGCAGACGGGCTTACGGCAGGTTATTCCGGCAGATACATCTCGTCCTCCATCCGGCAGAAGCCGTACCGCTCATACAGCGGCCATCCCATGCTAGTGGCCTCCAGTGCAATGAAACGGATGCCGCGTCCCCAGGCTTCCTGTACCAGCAAATCCAGTGTTCTCATGGCAATGCCTTTTCTCCTGTACTCCGGGTCCGTATACATGTTCATGATATAGGCCTTCATTCCCGTTGGATTATGGTATGTGGGCATGACCTGATAGAAGCTGATTCCTCCGGTTCCGATAATCAGGTCCCCGTCGTATACAAGATAGGCCACATGGCTTCCATCCTCCAGACTTTTTTCATAATAAGTCCGGGATTCCTGTTCCGTCTGTCCCATATCCGCCGAACCATCCAGTTTGTTTGCCGCCCTCAGGACCTGGATTCTCGTCTTAACCAGGTCCTCCAGCTTTTCCATTCCCACTTTTTCAAAACGCATCCTACTCTGCCTTCCTTTGGTTTCTTCCTGTTTTTTTGATTTAAAGCCCCTGAATCGTCACAGAAGCATTTATAAGTGTCTATATGAAGTGCTTGCTTTTAACTAAGGGAATTATACTACAATCCGGCGAAGTCAACAAGAACAAGGTAAACCTTGCAGCCGGAGCAGCCACACTGCCTGTCTCTGATATAGCGGATATAGTAATACGTCCTTATTGTAATTGTGGTGGTCTGCAAAATTGATTGGATATGAGCATATGCGGCATAGTATTGATTGTAACAGAGCATATTATTTACAAAATTTTGTTGCTATTATTCGTATGTCCGTATATAACTAGAGATAATACGTATGAAAGTAAAAAACAGGCAGGAGGGCAGACATGGAGTTCAACGAAAAACTGCAACAGCTTAGAATCGGGAAAAATTTAACGCAGCAACAACTTGCAGAGCAATTATATGTATCACGAACAGCAATTTCAAAATGGGAAAGCGGCAAAGGCTATCCTAACATTGAGTCACTCAAATGTATTTCCAGATTTTTTTCTATAACCATAGATGAGCTGCTATCGAGTGAAGAACTAATTACCCTTGCAGAAGCCGAAAACCACTCTAATGTTAATAGGATTCATAACATTATCAGCGGAATAATAGATGTACTGGCAATTGCACTTATTGTATTACCAATCTATGGAGAACCCCAAGGCAGCCATTTTTATCATGTAAATCTTCTGTCAATCACTCATTTATCAAATATAGATATTGGAATATATTGGGCTATTTATTTACTCATAATTGGGTTTGGAATTGCCAGACTTGCTTTTATCTTTTTGGGTAAAGAACGCTTGTGTGGCATTATCTCAAAAGCTTCTGCTGCAACAGGGGCTGCGGCAATCTGTTTATTTGCTGCGGCAAGAGAACCATATGTAACCATACTGCTATTTTTGTTTTTTGCAGTAAAAATATTTTTATTGCTGCAGCAAAGCAGGACAAAATAGTCATACATCCTTTAAAAACAAGCTCTGACACGATTGGTGTCGGAGCTTTTTCTCTATTGTGACGGTAGGTTTCTTGTGCTCCGGGCTACATGGATAGATAATCAAGGGGAGCCGGCAAGTAATTTATCACAGCAAAAGAAAGGAATGTATACTATGCAAAAGAAATCAAAGAGATGTATTATCACAACAGGAATTCTGTTTCTGATTTTTATGCTTTTTACTGTTATAATCAAGACCATTGATGTACAGCCTGTCGGACCGGAGCAGTCTACGATAGGACTGGCTTCTCTGAATCAGTTTGTATTTAACCTTTTTGGAGTGAACCTGCTTTGGTATAACATTACTGACTGGTTAGGTATTGTTGCCATAGTAATTGCTCTGGTTTTTGCAATCCTGGGACTAATCCAGCTCATACAGCGTAAAAGCATTTGGAACGTTGATCCACGCATTCTATTGCTTGGTGCATTTTATTTTATCGTCATTATAATTTATGTTTTCTTTGAAATTGTAATCATCAATTATAGACCCATAATTCTCTCCCAAAGTTTAGAAGCATCATTTCCGTCCTCTCATACAATGATTGTAATTTGTATTATGTCCACAGCAATGCTGCAGTTTCATTATTATTTACGTGACAAAAAAGTTTGTCTGTGGACAATAGATATAGCTTCTGTTTTGATGATTGCAGTAACAGTAATAGGACGGCTTATATCGGGAGTTCATTGGTTTACAGACATCGTGGCAGGCATTTTACTCTCATCAGCGTTAGTTGCTCTCTATTATTCCACCCTAAAATATATAGAGGAAAAGAAAGGCTGAGAATAAATAAGCCCGTATACTGCCGCACGACGCAGAACCGATATACAGGCTCTGTCTGCCTCCCAGGGTGCCATTCTGTCCTGTCTCACTGACAGCAGGTAGTATCTTCACGGTATTCCTGAGCCTGGCCGGACTGGCGGCCCGTTCTCCCCTGCTCCGTCTGATACATCCACCGGACCAGGCGGCCGGACCTGCCCGTCCTTATCTTACCATTATCTTCCCGGGCTTTGCCAACTCCTTTGTAGGCCACGGCAGGATGCTCATACCGGTCATAGGAGCCACGGGCCATATCACCCTGCGTGGCGTTCTGGTGGATATTATGGTTTTGGGGATATCACATGAAGAAGCCTTACCGGTCCCAGAAGGCCTGACACATAATTCCGGCTGTCCCGGTCCATGTTGTCCTCGTTCCAGTACCGGTTCCATCCCAGGGCCATTCCCTCGTCCACCAGCATGTGGCGCCGTTCATTGGAGGCCAGGTTGGATACCAATATGGTAATCTCATTTTCCCCGGGCCTGAGCAGGGAGGTGATGTCCGCCCTATAGGGACGCCACAGCCTTGTATCTGCCAGCCTGCCGTTGATCCAGATTTGGGCACAGTGGTTTACCCCGCCAAGCTCCAGCATGTACGTGCCCTCCAGTTGCTCCACGGACCATGTGTTTGTATACCTGCACCTTCCGGAGAACCACGGAAGTCCGAGCATACGCCAGTCCGAAAGATTGACAGCAACTGCCTTCATGGTTACGCGGATTGGCTGTTTCAGACCGTCGCTGCATCCGCCTGCCGTTATCTGTATGGTGAGTATGTGAATGCGCTCATTGTCCGGGAGTATGTGTACGCCATTTTCCCAATGCACCTCTTTGCCGTCCAGCATACAGACCGCTGCTCCGGCTGTAACAGGCTCATATAGAACTGACGCTCCGGCAGGTATTGTGACTGTATACCAGAGCTTTCTGGGATAGGTCAGGGTCTGCCCAAATAACGGAAGGTCCCCCCACGGCTTCAAAGGCGGTTTTCCCCTCTCCCAGGCTTTCAGCCACACATGCTCCAGACCTGTATAATTGAAATTCAGGACCTTCCGGACATCAAAGCCGGCTGCCGTAAACCGCCCGTCCGAATCCGGCTGTTCCCACCCTTTAATCAGACTGTCATTTACAATCCAGGTGCTGTCGCTTTTCACAACTTCCACGTTTGTTCCCTGAACGATGATTCCTTCCATAAGAAGGGAAATAAACCGGTCTGGGGGCAGCTCCTCTGCGGAGCAGACATATACATCATGAAGCGGGTTGCGGTTTGTTACATGGAATGCCAGAATATTCTCCCCCTGGGTCAGCTGGCCCTTATCACCAAATACCACCGGCTCTCCGTTGCTGATTCCTTTGTAAACCATTGTCCCGTTGATAAAGCACTCAAAGGAATCCACCGCTGCCACGCAGAACTCCGCCTTTTCAGGCGCATGTTCCAGGAATACCGTCTTTCTGAAATACAGATCCGATGCATCCAGCTGGTCATTCCAGCTTCGTCTGCGTGTAATCCACCGTCCATTCCAAAGGCTCATATGGCGGCCGCAGCTCCCATCCTCCCCGGATTGGTTGCAGATCCGGATGGTCTCTGTTCCGGAGGATACATCAGAGGTGAATTCTGCGATTGGGATTACCAGATCCGTACTCTCTTCATTGTGTGCGTTATCTCCATGATTCGGGCCGGACGGGGAAAGGGGAAGAAAATCCCATTTTCCTGTAATCCACTCTTCCTCCCACCGGATATCCCCCGTAAGGGCCGGTTTTGCCTGTCTGATTGTATCTTCCTCCAAACCAAACAGTACGTAGACAGCTTCTCCCGGTTCCAAATCCATGTATATCAGGACACCGCTGCCTGCCTGACGGCCTCCGCACATTTGGGCGGTGCCCGCCTGAGTGTATACAGCCTGCACCATATCCCCTTTTTCAATATCCAAAAGGACCGGTGTAGAAGCATGGCTGAAAGACAGCACCAGATTACGCCTCTCATCGCTGCTGTTGGCCACCAGATAATAGTCAACATTCCCTGCCGTTCTATGATTCAAAAAGATGTTTCCGGTATTTCCGTAAATCACGGATGCGGACGGCGCAGCCAGTCCGGCTGCTGCTTCCGGAATACGGCTGATGCTGTGTACATTTCCCCTGAGGACCGTGTCCCAGTATCCGTTTACGCTGCATCCGTTCGCCCTGTCCCCGCCAGCCCTGTTTTCGCCGGACCGTTTTTCGCCGGACCGGTTTTCGTGAGCCAGACCGGTCCTGTAAAACAGGACGCTGCCTCCGGCCTTTGTCCATGCTTCCAGCTTTGCCACGGTTTCTTCCATCAGGCTTCCCCCTTCCGGAAGGAGGAGCACTTTAAAACGCTGCTGCCCCAGGCACAGCTTTCCGTCACATATATGAGCATTTAAAATGGATTCCTCGTCCACCATATCCGTGTCCAGCTGGTGCTCAATCATACAGTTGAGGGCCTGGTGGAATCCGTTGTTTATGGCCTGACCTGCGGGATTTTCCTCTCCGTTCTCCATATTTTCATCCATGTCCCCTATGGGATACAGGATGGCGTAATCTACCACAGGATTTCCCTGGCTGTTCATGAAGGATAGACGCCTTATGTAGTCGGCAAATATTTTAAAATAGTCCCAGTAAGGATTCTGATAGAAAAAACTGGTGGGCCAGTCACTCTGGGAACCCTGGTGCTCACACTCGTAGTAGAATCCATGGAGGATGAACATTCCGGTTCCCATGGCGGCCAGAGTATTGATTCCCTTTTTGAATTCCTCCATGGTGCAGTTCCATCCCGCGCCTCCCAGGGCTTCCGACATAGCCCTCTCTTTTCCATATATTCTGGCCACGGACACAGAATACTTGGGCTCGCAGTATGTAATCCTTCTGGGATACCGGTACCGGTAATCGTGGCAGTCAGAGCCCGGCACCATGAGATGGCGCATGGTCTTAAAATAATCACCCTGCCTTCTGGGATGTTCCCACAAAAACTCCTCTGTGTGGCCTGTCAGCTTAAGACCGTATTTCCCGCACCAGTCTGATATCTGCCTGAAAAACGCTTCCTCATACATGGCGGTTACGAGGGAGAAATAATCCTTTCGCACCTGTTTGTCCCGCTCAGACACGCCGTCCACAAGAGAAGGAAGCTCGTCCAGTATGTCATAACCGTATGTCTCCCGGAACCGTCCAGGCAGCCGGTCCGTCCAGGGCAGGGGATTTCCCATCATGTAGATTTCGTCAAAAAAGATACCCGGTATCAGTTTCCCAAAATCCTCCCCCCACCGCTTTCTGTATTCCTCATGGGTCAGTTTTATGAAGGAGGCAATGGTTTCGGGATTCAGATAGTCCACGGCCTTTTCAAATACTTTTTCATAAAACTCATAGATAAAACCATCTCTTTTAACCACGCGGTACGGCATTGAGGACGGATTGGCGCCGCTTTGTCCCTTATCCTCCGGGTTGGCGGCATCCGGGTTGGCGCCGCCCTGATTTCCGCCGCCCTGATTTCCGCCGCCCTGACTTCCGCCGCCCTCATTTCCGGCGCCTTCATTCCCGCAGCCCCTATTCCCGGCATCTTTTTTCACCGCCCAGAGTCCCTTTGCCATGTTGTCCCTTCCCCGGGACAGTATCCTGGAAGGCTTTTGGAATCCATATTCAAAGGTACTACCTGCGGTGCCGCTGGGCCAGGCATACTCGTCGTAGAGCCAGGGAGCAAATCCCTGTTTCCTGGACTCCTCCACACAGACCCCGACAGCGTCCCACCACTCATCCTCCAGATAAGGAGTCTTAAGGTAGGCCCTGGGGTGCATAAAGCCCCCGTACACGCCTTTTTCCACCATCTGGCCAATCTGCCAGGCCAGGCGTTCCTTTTTCAGTTCCCCGTTTAAGAACCAGAAGGCCAGCACGCTGTATTCCCTTCCCGGGTCCTTAAAATCACGAATCAAATCCATACCCTTCCTCCTATCCCTTCACCGCACCGGCGGCAATGGACTTAACAAAATTCTTCTGCATACACAGGTATACCACCACAATCACAAGAGCGCTGATGGACAGGGCTGCAAACACAGGAGTATAACCCACTGTCTCCGTTTTCTTATTGAACAGGGCCACACCCACAGAAAGCGTATATTTGCTCTCGTCCGTAATGGAGGTCAGAGCCCACAGGTATTCATTCCACACCTGCATGGCCGAGAGAATGGCCATGGTGGCCAGGATGGGCTTTGCCAGGGGCAGCATGATTTTGCGGAACACCTGCATGTTGCTGCATCCGTCCAGCTTCCCCGCCTCCATTAACTCATCGGGCAGATCCTCAAAATAGTTCCGGCAGATAATCAGTCCCATGGGAGCAAACCCCTGGAAATAAGGAAATACCAGGGCCGGAAGGGTATTGACCAGATGCATCCGGTTCACCATGGTAAACATGGGGAGCAGAATAATAGCCGTGGGTATCAGCAGATTGAAGATGATCATGTAATAAAAGAAGGTCTTGCCCGGAAATGTAAGCTTTGCAAAGGCATATCCGGCGCAGGTGACAAACACCAGGTTCACGGCAGTGGTTACCAGGGTAACCACCACGCTGTTCATGAAATACCGGGACATGCCGGCATCGTTCCAGGCCGTGGCATAGTTTTGGAAATTGAGCCTGGCCGGCAGGGTCCAGATACTCTCCAAAAACTCAGTCTCTGTCTTAAGGGACTGGATGACCACCCACAAAAGAGGGTATACGGATATAAAAAATGCCAGCAGCATAAAAAGAAACAGAAATAATTTATATACATTTTTCTTATTCATCATGAAGTCCTCCCTGCCCTTTTCTTCTGGACAATGGTTTTAACCGCCATAATCGCCACCATAATAAGCATCAGTATGACGGAGGCAGCCGTACCAGCGCCGAAGTCCCTGTTTGTAAATGCTTTTGTGTAAATATAGGATGTCATGACGTCGGAGGCGCCTCCCGGTCCGCCCTGGGTCATGACCCATATCAGGTCAAAGAGCCTGAGTCCGTTGGTTACGGTCAGCATGGCCAGCACCGCGAAGGTGGGCTTTAAATAGGGGATGATAATGTAAAACAGCTTCTGCCGGAAATTAGCGCCGTCAATCTGGGCCGCCTCCAGGAAATCCTCAGGCATTTTTGTGATATTGGCATACATAATCAGCATATTAAATGGCTGGGATCGCCATATCCAGGTAACCGCAATGGCCCATAGGGCTGTCTCAGGACGGCTGAGCCAGGCCTTTGCATACTTTCCCAGTCCTGCCATCTTAAGGAACTGGTCCACCGGTCCGATGGTTGGGTCATAGATGATTCTCCATATACATCCCACCACCACCATGGATATCAGATAGGGGATAAACAGACCCGCATTGAAGATTTTCTTGCCCGGTACGCCCACATACAGGATATAGGCAAACACAAACCCGATGGGAATGGCAAGAAAGCTGACCATGATAAGGTAAAATGTGTTCCACAGGGAACGGACAAACTTGGGGTCCGCCAGTACCTTGGCATAATTCTTAAGCCCCACAAAATGTTCCAGGGCTCCCAGACCATTGTACTTGTAAAAACTGGTCTGCAGCGCGTTAACAAAGGGTATGTAAAGGAAAATGACCATGACAATGATGGTGGGGGCAATCAGGGCCAGCGCTGTCATCATTTCCTTTCTTTCTTTTAATGTTTGGGATGATTTCATTGTTATATCTCCTCCTATTGGGACGGGCATTGCCAGATACGGCGCAGGAACCTGTGCCTGTTCCTGCGCCGCCTTGCCTTACAGCCTGATTTCCGGGCTATGTCTGGTGAAACTGCCTGTGATGATGCTGCCTGCGGTTATACTTCCTGCGGTTATACGGCCTGCAGTTATATCGCCTGCAGTTATATCGCCTATGGTTATACTGCCTGCGGTTATGCCCTGTGTCAGTTCAGGTTGGACAGATAGGTCTCCTCATAGAGCTGGTTCAGCTGATCCGTCACATAATCTATGTCATAGGTGCCTAATAGGTAATTGGGCTCCAGATCCGTCAGGAACGTGTTCTGGATTTCCGTGGTTATGTTCACAGGCACATAGATGTCGGGGATGAAACCGTTTTTGCCTGCATCAATATATCCCTGCATGGCCTCGTTGTCGCTGGTCAGCTCAAAATTGGTAAGTCCGGGGTTGATGAACTTTGCGTAATCTTCCGAAAACGCAGTCTTGGATGTCATGAACTTCACGAACTCGATGGCCTCCTCCTGGTGCTTAGAGGAATTGGTCACTGCCCAGATACTGCTGGATCCGCCCAGACATCTGGCTGGCTTTCCCTCCACGCCCGGCAGGGCATAGGAAGCCAGCTCCACTCCCTCAGGCACATTTTCCGTCAGGTAGGAAAGGTAGTTCGGCTGCAGCATAACCTGCACCAGTTCCTTCTGCACAAAGAGCTGCTGCATGGTCTCCCTGTTGCCGGTAAGGCCTGACTCCGGGAACCATCCCTGGTCCCACATATATTTGAACTTTTCAAGGCCTTTTTTCACGCTCTCAGAAGAAAAGGTCATGGAACCGTCCTCAAAGGCGTTGGGATTGGCGTCCAGCTCCTCACGGCAGTACTGGTCCCAGAAGATTCTCGGCCACCAGTCCATGTTCTGCTGCTGCATGGATACAGGAATCTTGCCTGCTGCCTTTATGGCCTCGCAGTTTTTCTCAAACTCTTCCCATGTGGACGGCACATTCAGTCCCAATTCCTTATATACATTCTTATCGTAGATAACAGCCACCGTAGTCATGGTAAAGGGCACGCCGTACAGCTTGTCCGCATAGTCGGAACCAATTGCCTTAAGGGTAGCCTTACAGTTGCTTAACAGAGTGGGGTTGAGCGTCTCTCCCCAGTTTGCATCCTTCTCATAATTCTGTCCGTTTTCCACTGCGTCAGTCAGGTCCACCAGCAGGCCGCTCTGCACCTGGTCCCCGATGAACTGGGAGTTGGTCATGACCACATCCGGCAGTTCGTTTGCCACATTCAGCGCCGTAAATTTAGAATAGTAGGAGTCCGATGGAACATACTCATACTCAATGTTTACTTCCGGGTTGAGTTTTTCATATACGGAAATCATCTCCTCCACCATTCCTCCGTAATTGTCCAGTACCTTTATGGTAACCTTTCCGCTGCCGTCCCCTGCTGCCGCTGTATTTCCCTCACCGGATGCTCCTGCATTTGAAGAAGCGCATCCTGTCATGGCTGACGCGGACATGGCCGCACAGGTTAAAAGCGCAATCATTTTCTTATTCATCATAATCCTCCTATACACTATGTTTTCTCTCTGTTTATCCTGCTTTTCTACCATTTCACATATGCTGCAAGCTTGCATGTTCAATTTGTACAGCCCAATCATACAATACCGCAGTGTTTTTAGTCAATTTGCAATCAATGCCGGAGGAATACTTTCGTGTTTTTCTGAGTTGTACTTTCATTCCGGGATGGTACTTTCTTGTTATGAGGCGGTTTTTCCCTTATTTTACGTGCAAAAAGGAAGAACAGAAAACATCTGTCTGCTTTCTGCTCTTCCCGGATTACTTTCCGCTATTTACGTTTTCCCGATAATGTTCCGGACCCTATTCCATATAATCTAAGGGGTCCACCGTCTTATCCTGATGCTTCAGCTCAAAGAATACATTGACGCCTTCCACGGAATAATACTTTGTAGGCTCTGACACATAGCCCAGGGTCTGTCCCTTTTTCAGATACTCGCCCTCTGCCGCGCAGACTTCCTTTAACTGGCCGCAGGTGGCTGTGTACTCATTGCCAAGGTCCATGACAACGTAATTTCCGATTTCCTCATTGGAGCCCACTTCCAGTATCCTGGCATTGGCCGGGGCACCCACCGGAGTACTCACATCAGACTGGATTACAAGGCCGGGATTGCATTTGTACTGGTCCAGGGTAGGGAAATAAATGGTCTGGTCCATGCTGTAGTCCAGAAGCACATTTCCCTTAACGGGCCATTCCATTTTGCTGGTATCTGTAAAATTCAGCACCAGCGCATCAGCTGCATCCTTTCCCGCTCCAGCTTCCGCCGCCAGATCATTTCCCTGGTTGGCGTTCTGGGCCACGGCTGCCTTGGTAGGAGCCGGCTCGCTCTTTTGTGTCTCTTTTGCCGCGTCGGAGGCACCTGCCACCTGCGGCATTTCCGGTGCGGTCTCCTGGGCAATCATTTCTGGCTGGGGCACTTCAAGGTATGGATTCGTCTCATTACCTTTTCCTCTTTGTACGGTAATCACTCCTGCTGCGGCTACTATAGTCAGCAGGCCTAACACTAGCATGACAAGAAACAGCTTATCCTTGAACATCTGGTTTACTTTCTCTTTCACGTTTATCACCTCGGTACTATTCTTACCAAACCAAGGCTACTTATTCAGAAATGAAAGCAATATTTTTATAAAAATATCCAAGGATATCTTCGGCCTTCCATCCCTCCTTTGCTTTCTCGTTGGCAGTGGCCTGACTCAGCCCGTAGCCGTGCCCGATACCCTTCACCACTGCCCTGATTCCGTCCTCATAGGGCTCCAGCACAAAGCAGGAGGAAGCCAGGCCCAGGGCATACTGTACCTCCTCGCCTGTATAGCCCGCGCTGCCAATCTGCACGGTATCCACATACCCGGCATCGTCCCTGGACACAATCTGTATGGTGTCCGGTACCTGGGATGCCTCAATGGTCCTGGAGCCGGATTCCCCGGCCGGTATGCTGTTGATATCCGACACAAACGACTCCCTGGAAAAGGAAAGCATCTGCATGTATCCCTCTGCCTCCACGTCCCCGGGACAGTCCACGGTCTGGAGATAGGGATGAGTAAAATCCCCCTGCCTGGTCATGCCCGCTGTGGCCCTGCAATACATGGGGTCAATGCATTTTCCCTCGTAGGTCATGACAATGCCGGAGGTGGCCTTGACCGCGTCCTCCAGTTTTTTGTAATATTCCGGGAACCGGCTGGAACCCCACAGCTTTTTTAACTGGTCCGCCTCCAGATAATCCATATCCAGGGCGGATTCCGCTATCTCCTCCCCATCCCCGGTGCCCTCCATCTGCCTGCATATGTATGTCCTGGCAATAATGGCCTGGGCTTTCAGTGCTTCCGGCTCGTACTCCACCGGTATCTGCCTGGCAATAACTCCGGGCAGGTATTCCTCCATATCCATATAGTAGGAGCCGCTGGTCCGGTCCAAAAGAATCCGCCGTCTGCCGGATATTTCCTTCTGCTGCTCATAGCGCAGCTCCTCTCCCCGGATTGTGCCTGTCCATGCAAGGGTCCCTACATAAGGCACCATGAGCCCGGTAAGGGCCGCCCATATGATGCGTTTATTCACAAAATCCAATCCCCTCCTTCCTGTATGCTGACATGGGAAGCTTACCTGTGTCACGGCACTCCCCTATCATTAATATATGAACAGAAGGACGTACCTATGTGCCATGCCTTTTACAGCACAAAAAATATCGCCGCACCGTGCTCGCGCCGGCAGGCGATATTTAGGTTATTATATAATATTCAGGAGATTTTTATTGGACTCCTGCATGCAGGCGGATGCGCAAATGCAGCCGTTCAGCCGGTGCGGGTGCAAAACGGTTACAAGGCCTGCTCTCCTGCTTCTGTGTAATGATGTACATAGTACATGGCCCCATTGACTGCGTTTGTGACCGCATTGGACGTAATGGTTGCCCCGCTGATGGCGTCTATCTGCGAATCCCCGGGATTCCCGGAATCCGTCACAGTCAAAGCCTCTCCGCCCTTTCCTTCAAACTGTTCCTTAAAGACATCCTCACTGGCTCTCATGCCCAGTCCGGGCGTATCCTCCAGCACCAGGAACTCCAGGCCGCGGATGGTGCCGCCGCTCTCAAACGCCACGGAGACAGCCACATTTCCCATGTAACTGTCCTTTGAATGGGCATTCACCACCCAGCCCATCAATGCGCCGTCCCTGTCCTTTGCAGCTGCCGCCGCGTCCACACCCACATCGCCGAAGTCTGAGGAAGCCAGCTCCTTATTGCAGTCCTGTATAAGTTCAAAATCCATGACCTCGAAGCTGTCTGCCTCTGGAAATGACTTTCTGAATCCCTCCTGCAGCTCATTGGCCCGTTCCTCATCCGTGGTATTCAGCTCCTTTTCCACACGCTTTAGCTCATCAATGGTCACCACCCACCGCAAATCATTGTAGCCGTAAAAACCGCCCAGCAAATCAATGGCCGCCTCCCCCTTGAAGTTACCCCCCAAAAGGTTGTCGGATTCAAGATAGAGTCTGGCGGTCCACTGTCCGCCAGGCAGGTTGGTCCTCCCACTCTCATCCTTCAGATTCGTGCCGCCGGACAAGATATCCACTGTAAAATGAATACCCGTGGGATGATCCGGCTCCCCGGTCTCAAAGGTATTTGGACCGGTTTTGATGAAAGTCTCCGTGTATTCGTACACAGGATCATTTTCCAGCTTCCAGCGGTACTTGGTGAGATCCATTTCCTGGGTTACGTCCTCTGTGCGGCGCTCCACATTCCAGCTGCCCTCAGAGGGGTTATATTCACAGGTCTGGATCAGCTTTCCGGACACAGTGTAGGGAATCACCGCCCTGTCCATGGCCAGAACAAAATCATAGACCTCCTCATAGACATGGCCGTCCTCATCCTTCATGCCTCCCTCCAGCCACTCCGCTTCAAAGCTGCTGTGGGGAATCTCAAAAAATGCCTCTTCAGGTTCAAACACCCGCTCAGGAGCCTTCACACGGCTCCCGGAACATCCGGTGGACACCAGCACACCGGCAATCAGTACACATATCAAAATACCTTTTTTCATAACCCTCCTGCGCTCCATGCTTATTTGATGATTTCATTTTACCATAGTCTGTCCCCTTCCGGGTAACATGTTCCAAAATCTGTTCTGCCAAGCTTTCCCCATTCCCCGGTTTTCCGCTAATTCAGCGGCCGGATGCTGCTGATTTTCATTTATGGATAGATAAACCTCCAACTACTGCTGTTAAGTTGGAAATCTAAGTAAAGCATCCCCTGGCTGCCATGAAAATTTTGCATGTTTATTGATAAAAGGCATACGGCTCAGGAAGCATCCGCTTACATACAGGAGCCTAATAAGAATCTTGTTATAAGTTCTCCCCAGGAGAAAAAAGACTATCTATTAAAACGAAGCAACACCGCTGAGAAAGCCTTACAGAATGAGGCTTCCAGCGGTGTTTGCTTCCTTTTCACTGTCAAGGCTGGGATTCCATAATATTTTCCCAGACTTACCCGATATATGCCTGAATCAGCCTGAACGTATTCTCAGCACCATCCCTGTGGCTTCTCTCATATCCATGGGATGCGTAGACGCCCGGCCCAATCAAAGCATGGCGCACGTCATGGCCTGCTTTCAGGGTTGTTTCAACATCAGAGCCGTAATGTGGATACACGTCCACGGCATAGCCGATTCCATGCTCCTTGGCCAGCTCCACCAGGCGGCACAGGATATCGTAGTTATAGGGTCCGCCGCTGTCCTTTGCACAGATGGATACCTCACGCTCCGTACACTGAAGGCCCTCTCCCACACAGCCCATGTCCACGGACCAGGCTTCGGTTACGCCCTCCGGAACAGAGGCAGAACCGCCGTGCCCCACTTCCTCATAGATGGTAAAGTGAGCATACACCCGGCGCTCAGGTGTCACGGACTCATCCTTAAGATACTTGGCATACCCCATCAAAATAGCTGCAGACAGCTTATCATCCAGGAAACGGCTCTTGATGTATCCGGATGGGGTAATCCTTGTCCTGGGTTCAAAGCACACATAGTCGCCGGGCATGATGCCAAGTTTCACTGCATCCTCCCTGCACGTAACGTCCTCGTCCACCAGCACTTCCACCGTATCCCATGTGCGCTCGGTCTTTTCATAGCTGCCGTTTACATGTACGGAGGCATCCACCAGCTGGCAGGTTCCCTCATAGATTCCGTCCGCTTTGGTAATAATACGCACATTCTCAGCCTCGGCATTGGCCGGCTTCATGCCTCCTATGTTAGTCAGCTTCAGCCTGCCGTTTTCCTTAATCTGGGCAACCATGCCTCCCAGGGTGTCGCAGTGGGCCTCCAGCAGGATCCCGTCTTCCTTATTCCTGCCGCCAAAATCAGCGATGACGCCTCCCTTAACCGTGCGCCGGGCCTGCACCCCCAATGCCTCCAATTCCTTTAACAGGTACTCCGTCACTTCCCTGCCGTATCCGGAAGGACTGTCAATGGCTAACAGGTTCTTGGCCTGCTCCATTATATAATCCACATACTTCCTACAGTCAGACATATCCGTTCTCCTTTGTTGTTGGTATTTCTTACTCAGAGTCATTCTACCATACAGGGACGGTTTAATACAAGGGACAACCTGCTTCTATCTAAATTATTCCATACTTATAAGATGGTTCTATCCACACATGGCATGTTATGATATAATTTTACAAAACCCATAATTTCATATGGCATCAATTAATACATACTGGAGGACCTGCTGGTGAGAGCAAATGATACAAAGATAATTTCCGTTACGGATTTACCTGCATACGAAGATGAATTTGATATCAAGCATTATATAAACGGACTTGCCAACTTTATAAAAAGTTGTGAAACCCCATTGACAATTGCCATCCAGGGAGAATGGGGCAGCGGCAAAACGAGTATCATGAACATGGTACGGGAGCAGCTTGACCATACCAAAAATTTTAAATATAAATCCATATGGTTTAACACCTGGCAATACGCCCAGTTTGATTCCGCCTCACGCTTAAACATAATGTTCATTACAGATTTAATAGAACAGGTTTTTGAAGGAGAGGATGTATGCAGCAGTCAATCTCTCAATAAAGCGGACCCGGTAAAAGACATATATAAGTTATTAAAGGTAATATCTTCCAATTATATGGACAGAGTGTTCCAAGAAAAAACAGGAGTTAATAATATCACAAATATAATTGCAAATACACTCAGCAAAGACAATGAATGGGATTACCAAAAATATTTGAATACGGAATCTCAATCCATCCGAAAATTTAAGGATACGTTCGAATCATTTGTTGATTACAGCTGTTATCAAAATAAATATGACAGAATTGTCTTTTTCATTGATGATCTGGACCGGATCGATCCCTGCCGGGCAGTTGAACTAATGGAAATCATAAAAAATTATCTGGATTGTAAGAAATGTATCTTCGTTCTTGCCATTGATTACGACGTGGTAATCAGGGGGGTAAAGGCTAAATTTGGAGAGACCCGGGAAAGTAAGGCCCGAAGCTTTTTTGAAAAAATAATACAATTGCCTTTCATGGTGCCCACTAATTATTATAATGTGGAAAAATATGTAACAAACATGCTGGGGAGATTTGGCATCACTGTGAATGATTCTGAATTAAGTGATAATTTATTTAAACTAATGAAAACATGTACTACAAACAATCCGCGCGCAATAAAAAGGCTCCTTAATGTTTACGCTTTAAACAGCATGGTTAATTGTACGCAGGGCATCAACAGCACACCTGATTTTAAAAACATTTTACTTTTAGGTGTATTGGGAATTCAACTTTCATATCCAAAACTTTACCAATTTGTTTTGATAAATGCCAAATATCTTTCTATGACCGTTGAAGGTAAACAAGTCTGCCTTTTGGAATATATAACCAATCCAGAGTATCAGGATGAGCTGGCGAATACAGATGCAGATATTTACCTATATAAAGCCCCAAAAAATATACCTGAATTATATTCATTAAAAGAACAATTAGAGGAAGCCGGTATATCCGATGAGTGGGATGAATTATGGGGAGTACTGGAAACCTATACAAAACTTCTGAAAGACAGCAAAAATTCTATTCCCACAGGCACATTAGAGATATTTATAAATATATTGAATTTATCAGAGCTTTCTTCTTATGGCTCACAAAAAAAGGACGTTTTCAAGAGAAGCATTCCCTTGGACTATGAAATATACGGCGAAAAGAGACATGCTGATTCCGCTATTGAAATGTATCTGTATGTCATGGAAAAAATTCTGACGAAAAATGCCGCCCCTTTAGATAGACAGCAAATACGGGACTTATATACTACTGTAGACTGCTTTTACGATTGCAGCAAATTAATCGCCAATGGTAACTTTGACGGTAATACTGAGGAAATGGTTCAGTTCATCAAAAAAAAGGCAAAAGACGGCAGTCTTCCTCCCAGTTTGGAAGGACAAACCGTCTCAAAATTCCGCCAGGGAAAATTTGTAGAAATCGGAAATATAAGTGCCTTTATAGGTGCTTCACTGAGCCTGCCGCTTATGCGCAACTATATTAAATCACTTTTGGAATACTTTGGCGATAGCGATCTTTTTGAGTGTCGCTACTCATAGGACTCTAATACAAATAAATAGCGCTGATTTATTTAATACTAATTTTAAATAGACCAGCGCTTTCTTATATATTGATTATTCCCGGTTTATATTCTTTATATTTAGCCCTTGCTCTCCAGCCCGTATAACCTGGAGTACTTCTCCTTCAAATACCTGACATAATATTCCGGATTAAAATCCTCCCCGGTCACATCCTTCAGTATCTGACGGCTGTCTTTTAACTTACCATACTGATGAATGTGTTCCCTGAGGTAATCCCGTATCACATCCACCCTGCCATCCTTAAGCAGGCCGTCAAAATCCATGATTTCCTTCATATGATAATATAACTGGGCTCCAAAAGCGCTGCCCAGGGCATAGGACGGAAAATATCCAAAGGATCCCTGGGACCAGTGGATGTCCTGGAGCACTCCCTCCGCCGGATTCTCTGGACGCACGCCCAGATACTCCTCATATTTGTCAGCCCAGAGCTGGGGCAGCTTCTCCACGTCCAAATCTTCCTCTATCAGCATCTTCTCAATCTCATATCGAATCAGCACATGGAGACTGTAGCTCAGTTCATCGGCCTCTGTGCGGATTAGGCCCGGAGTCACTTTGTTGACCGCCTCCACGAACTGGTCCAGGTTCACCTTGCCCAACTGTTCCGGAAACATGGCCTGCACCCTGTCATATATGGGAACCCAGAAGGAACGGCTGCGCCCGATAATATTCTCAAAAAACCGTGACTGGGACTCATGCATCCCCATGCTGGCCCCCTGGCCCACAGGCGTGAGCGTCAGGTCATCCCCTATGCCCAGCTCATAGATGGCATGCCCGGCCTCATGGATCACAGAAAACAGGGAACTGTCCACACAGTCCGTGTAATGGGTGGTGATGCGCACATCCTTGTTGTGAAGGTTGGTGGTAAAAGGATGGGCGCTGACCGCCATAACGCCCCGGTCAAAGTCAAATCCCACATATTCCGCCAGGAACCGCCCCAGCTCCTCCTGCTTTTCCTCCGGGTAATCGCCCTTTAGGAAGGAATCCTCAATCATCTTTCCCTCTTCCATCACCTTTTTGAGAAACGGCACCAGCTCTTTTTTCAGCACACTGAAAAACCGGTCCAGGTTCTCCATGGAAAAACCCTTTTCATAGTCATCTAGCATCACATCGTACAGCTTCTTTCCATCCTTTGCCCTGTAACCCGCAAACTTTTTCTGGAATCCGATGACCTTTTCAAGGGTTGGGGCAAACGCTTCAAAATCCTGGTCCTTTTTGGCCCTGGCCCAAACGCTGGTAGCCCTGGCTGTGAGACGGGCGAATTCCTGGTATTCATCCTGGGGAATGGGGCAGATCTGTTCCCTCTCTTCCAGCAGCTCCCTTACATTGGCAGCCTCTGCCGTGGTCAGGCTTTTATCACCCCGGCATTTCTCCAGCAGTTTTTTCATCTCATCGCAGGTCACTGCCTGAAAATATTCCCCTGACAGAACCCCGATCACCTTGGAGGTAAGCTCTCCCGCTTCCCTGGGGGCCAGTGTCTCATTATCCCACTCAAACAGTGTCATGGCTGTCTTGATGGCCATGGCCTTATCCATATATGTCTGTAACTCATCGTACGCTTTGCTCATTGTTTCGCTCCTCTCGCATTTTGTATTCTCCGGATGATTCATTTGACTCGTTCGCCCAGTACAGGTGTAAAGCACTCTAAACAAGTTTCTCCTGTATTTTTATTATTACTCACAGCAGAAAAAAATTACCGTTGACCTGTCATGAATCTATTTAATTATAGTGCGGTTCCGGTTGGTATTCAATGGGAAAAGTCATGCGGGACTGCTACAAAGCGATTCCATTCCACAATAATATCTGGTTGACGGACAGGAATACCACCCATAAAACCGCTACCCATCCAATTACTGTGGTCACCTTACTATTTTTATGTTTTCCCAATACACTCTCTTTACTGCTCAAAAGCATCAACATCACGGTTACCAGAGGCGCTCCGATAATGGTAGCTCCCTGAGCCATGATTGTCAGCTGAATGGGATTGGAGCCAAATATCAGTCCCACGCATGCTCCCAGGGCAATGATGATGCTTGAGAACATCTTTACCCAGAAATCATTGATGGTTTTTCCTAATTTCAGTGAGTCTGCAAGGAACGTTCCCCCAATAACCGCATTTGCTATCACAGAAGAGAATACGGCCGCAAAAAATCCAAGCAGAAAGAGCCCGTTTGCAAATTCTCCCAGTAAAGGTTTCAGCAGTGCCGCGATGGATAGAACACTGGTAATCTCCGCTCCTTTTGGCAGGATGGTGGCTGCGGTTATCAGTATGATAGCTGTAATACATGACAAAATGATAATTCCGGCCGTGGAATCCCGTCCTGCCTTATCATAATTATCCATGGTCCACCCCTTCCCCTGAACCAGATAACTTTGGCAGGCAGCTCCCGCTATACTGAAGGTAGTTGCAGACATTGACACGATAATCTGCCATCCGCTTACCTTGCCCGGGATAAATCCCAAGGCCAATTCACCGTAATGAATCCGGCCAAAAAAGAATACAATATTACCGGCAAAGCAAACAAGCATGATGAGTACCATCACTGTCATTATTTTTTCCAGGAGCTGATAAAAACTGCTGGATCTCCAAATCAATACCATGATTATCAAAAAGCTGACAATAATCCACACTTTTATTCCCATAAACGGAAACAATGCGTTTAACGCAACCCCTGTGTTAATGTTATTCCCGGCTTGAAATCCTGTACAAATCAAGGAACAGCACAGTCCAAACAAAACTGCCATGCCTCTTGAATAATTGTCCTCAATATGTCCCAGCATACTCTTCTCGCTCACACAGCCGATTTTAGCCGCTATCTTTGTAAAAGTTATCATAAATACAGCCGCCAGCGCCAATACCCACAGATATGAATATCCAGCCGATGCCCCTGCCTTGGATGCTGTTATGATGCTTCCCGCGCCAAATACCGTTGCTGCTATGATGAGCCCTGGACCCAGGGATGATATCAGCTGCCTCAGCCAGCCCCCTTCTCGGTCCGTTTTCTTATCTCTGTTCCCCATACCATATTCTCCCTTCTGCCTGCTTATATATCAAGGCCCCATCTATCCAAATTGCCTGCAACAAATATATCATCATTCCATTGGGGGTACATCCTGTATATCCGGTTGATTTCCTCTATCTGTTCCTGAGATATGGTCTCCTTTGGATCCAGACACAATGTGTTTTTAAAGATCCCTTGTCTCCTAAGTATCTCATGGAGTCCGGGGATACATCCTCCAAACTCATGAGCCGCATCAAAAAATGCTCCGTTAATATCCGTTAGCTCCGCTGCCTGCGTTAATAAATCTGCGGGGATGCAGTCCTGTCCCTGTATATGCTTAACCTTTTCAAACAGCTCAACTGCTTTTTTCGTCCATACGCACCAGTGTCCCAGCAATCCTCCCCTAAAACCAATGTTCCGTTCAACTCCATCCACGGTAAAGCGGTAGGGCGTTAAGAGGTCCACAAGCAGATTATCGTCATTACCGGTGTAAAGCGCGATTTTCTCTTCCCGTCCTGAGAAAGCAACGGCGCGCATCACATCAACCGTAGAATACCGGTTAAAGGAAGCACACTTTATGGCTACTACATTGGGAATCCTGCAAATGTTTTCCCAATACCTGTATGTAAACCGCCTGCCCCCCACTGCTGTTTGAAGATAAAAACCAATGACGGGCATGATTTCAGCCACAGCCTTTGTGCGTTCCAGAAGTTCCTCCTCTGTCAAATGCCCTAAGCCGCCAGGGCTTAAGAGTACTGCATCGTAACCCATCCTTTTTGCCAGAACAGCCTCGCTCACAGCCTGGTCTGTCTCACCGCATACCCCGCTTATTTTTACAATGGTCTTTTTATGCTTCTCTTCAAAACGTCCTATTTCCTCTGAGACAAGCTGGAGTATACGCTCCAGGAACCGGTGCTCCGGATTTCTGATTGCAAACTGGGTGCTGTGCACTGCTGTTGCGATGCCGCCCACTCCTGCGTCCAGATAATAGTGAATCAGAATCTTCTGGGTTTTTTCATCCATGCTGCGGTCCTCCTTCAAGGCCAGAGGCGTGGCTGGTATGAATGTTCCTTTTGAAAGAATCTTTAATGCTTCTTCATGTCTGTTCAATTTAATAGCTCCCCCCTCTCTCCTCAAAATGCGTGGGCAGTCCAAGGTTTCTGCCTCCATCCGCCACCCATTCTGCCTGCCAGCGTATCAACGTGTCTGCCGGAACAGCAGGATATCCGAATTGTTCCATTGCCTGCGATGCGTTGTTCAGATAAGCGTCATTGCCTTCTTCCCCCTCAAATATTGGTTCCCTGCCCAAAAATCCACCTATTTTCTCAGCCGCTTTTCTTACAGAAATCACCTCTGGACCCGTGACATTCATTATCTTTGGGGGATTGGATGCATGAAGAAGGCCTCTCACCCCAATCTCAGCAGCACTACCCTGCCAGATGCAGTTAAAGCAAGGGGTAGTTACAGAAATGGGAGTTTGGTTCATAATCTTATCAGCAATATCAGCCAGTACCCCATATCTTAAATCCACCGCAAAATTTAATCTGTACATAAATACCTTGGTACCGTAACGGCTGGAGTAATATTCAAAAGTACGCTCTCTTGCAAGACAGCTCTGGGCATATTCCCCCACCGGAGCCACCTTATCCTTTTCCGTACATCCGCCGGATGCCAATGGCACCATAGGATAAATATTACCGGATGAAAATACCACAATCCTTGATTTTTTATATTTCTCCCCTACAAATGCAGGCAATACGGAATTAACTCCCCAGGTCATCCATTCCTGTCCGTCCGTACCGAATTTTCTCCCTGCCATGTAAATAACATTCGGGACTTCCGGAAGATTTTCTAATTGTTTCAAATCCTGTAAATCCGCCTGGATCATTTCCACATGATTTTCTTCCAGATATTTTCTTACCTCAGGATCATGGAAACGTGATACGGCGATCACCTTCTTATGAATGCCTGCCCTCTCCATGGCCTTGCTGGCCAAAACACAGATTGTGTGTCCCATTTTCCCGCCAGCTCCCAAAACCAAAATATCGCCATCAATCCGTTTCATATCCTCCACCATTGCCAGTGTTGGTTCTGTCAATACATCATTCAGCTTTTTCTCTGTCCACATATGCTTGCTCCTTTCCATCCGGATATTCCTATACCCGCTTCTGTCACAATGACAGCATCCTTTTGCCTGTATTTTGCTTATATTTAATACAGGTGCTATGCCATACCCCTTCAAACCTTAGTTTACATTTTTTCGCCCCCTCCTTTTATATATAACTAGTTAGTTAGTTTTTATATAAAAACATAAGCCGAAACCGGCTCAGTCTTTTTTTATATAAGAAACAACCATCTTGGTTACCTGCTTGATTCGTCTTTCAATCTCATCATTCTTATCCAAATCTTTTTTTAAAATCTGTTTTAAGGTCCAGCGGTTGGAAAAATAGTTAAAGCTGCATGCAATCAATGTCTGGAATATATCTTCTTCACATACCTGTTCCGAAATTTCCCCTGCTTTTTTCCCTTCCTCCATTATCTTTCCCAATTCCAATCGGATGGGGTTTTTTACATCCCCCAGCTCCTTTTCCTGGAAATAATATCCGTAATTCAGGTTTTCCCACATGACCATCCTGACATAGGAAGGATTATCGCGAAGGAAATAAAAATAAGTCCTCACCAGATCCGTTATCTCAGATATACAGTTCTTCTGATTACATATGACCAAATCTTCACTGTCTCCCAACCTGTCGTAAACATTTTTAAGAACTGTTTTATACAGTTCCTCTTTATTTCCAAAATACTGGTAAATCATACCTTTATTAATCTTTGCCTTGGCAGCAATCTCGTCTACCCGCGCTCCATATATTCCCTTTTCGGAAAATTCCTCTTCTGCTGCCTTTAATATGGCCTGCTTTGTCTGGGTGGATTTTATCTCTTGTTTCGTCATGAATTCCTCTTTCTCAAAAACTAACTGGTTGGTTATATTATATAAAAGAATGGCAGCAATGTCAATACATTGATTCAAACATATTACGCAACCTCCCCCGCTTCCCATCCCCCACATAAAAATGAGCCGCCCACAATCCCTCGGCAGCTCATCCTTTCTTTTCTTTCTAACAATTCCCTCACTGCGCCTGAGCAGCCTCAGTTCCGCCTTCCACCGGAACCAGGCCCGTAGCCACATATTTCTTCTTATATACAACAGTAGCCACGCCATTGATGACTCCGACCACCATAATCGCGATGATGTAAATAAAAATCCTTGTATATCCGGCGTTGCCGCAGGTGTCCAGCCAATGGCCGTACATGGCTGCCTGAAACAGATCCGGGCAGAATCCGATGGCGCAGACAACGCCGGCAGTGGACGCCGCATAGCGCCTGGGTATTTTCACCTCAGACGGCACCGCAAACATGGCGCCTCTTGCAATATGTACCATAAAACCAATCACCAATGTCATAACAGTCAGAAGGACTGACGGCACCCCTGCGGGCATGAACATGAAAATCAGGGTGATGACGGCGCCGCAGGCCAGAACAGTGGCTATGACCGATGACACGGAATGAATACGGTCCCCCATATATCCGCCCAGAGGCGCTCCCACAATACGGATTCCATACGTCCTGATGATGGCGATGGCCCCGGATCCCACCACGGTTGCCCCCAGCACATTTGTGAAATACGGGGTAAAGTATGACAGTGTCTGGTATGTGGAATATGTGGCAAATACCGCTATGCCCGCAAACCATGTTCGGGGATCCTTAAACACTCCCGCCCATTCCTTTATGGACAGCTTGGTCTCCTGACCGCTGTCCCCTCCGTCCTGGCCTTTCCCTGCCTTTTCAGGGTCAGGCAGCAGGAACACCAGGGCAATGGTTGCAATAAGCCCGACTGCCCCGTAGCTTATGATAACCGCCTTTAATCCTGCCACGCCTCCCATGGCTCCCACTGCCACCTTGGCATAGAGGCCCAGGGCAATAAAATTGATAATAACGCTTGCCAGGCCGCAGGCTGACTCCGTAAATCCGAATATGGTGCCCTGGCTTTCCTCATCTCCCACCAGACGCACCAGCTTTGTATGTGCCGGAAAATAAAGGATTAATCCCGCAACAGCCAGGCCCGCCCAGATAAAGATGGCAAAGGTGTAGCTCATATTCATGGCCAGGAGAAAATTCAAGGCGCAGGTGATGAACATTCCCAGAAGATAGACCTTTTTTGTGTTAAATTTATCGCTTAACGCGCCTCCAAAGGGCGCCAGCAGATTTCCGATTCCGAAAATGGCAATCAGGAAGCCCAGCTGCGTATTGGTGGCGTGAAGGGCGCCTGCAAGATCATCATAAAATACATACTGTACAAAGGGTGTGGCATACACAACCGCAAATGCCAGACCCATAAAAAATACGATTAAAAGCTGTTTACCGGTGATTGAGACCTTTGAATTAGACATAATAACCCCTCCTGTTTATTTACCTGATTGGGCTGCCAGGCAGGCCAATGCAATGGAATTCAGTTTGATTTCTGCTGTGTCGGAACGCGACCCCAGGATAACGGGGTTGGAAGCTCCCAGCACGATACCGCCCCATGGGCTGCGGCAGAGATGTATCCATGACTTGCCCATGATATTGCCCGCCTCTATGTTGGGGAATATGACCAGATCCACATCCCCTGTAATCCTGCTGTTGATTTTCTTGTGGGCCGCTGCCTTTGGGTCAAATGCAACGTCAAATGCAATGGGACCTTCTATGATGCATGGAAGAAATCCCTCTTCCTTTTTAACCGCCTCTACCAGACCGGCCGCATCCGTGGTGGAAACCACCTTGGGGTCCACCATCTCGTTGGCCGTGAGCACCGCCACCTTGGGATTCTGTATTCCCATATTTCGGACCGCGTACAGAAGGTTCTTAAGTATATCCTTCTTCTGCTCCAGGTTCGGGGCCACATTGATACCGCTGTCAGAACAGAACAGCAGCTTGTGATAGCCCGGCGCCTCATAGACAGCCATCATGGACAGCAGCCGTCCGGTACGAAGCCCCCATTCCCTGTTGAGGATTCCCCTCATATAGACGCTGGTATTGACAAGCCCCTTCATCAGTACCTGGGCGCTGCCGTCGTGCACGGCCCTGACCGCCCGCTCCACTGCCTCCTCCTCCGTGCCGGCCTGAAGGATTTCCAGAGGCTTAAGCCCTATGCGGCCGCAGAGTTCCTCTATCCTTTCCCGGTCTCCTGTCAGCACGGGTTTTATAAATCCCTGGTCCGCTGCTGCTTTTACCGATAAAAGCACTTCCTGGTCAGCCGCCTGGGCCACGCTTACCACCAAAGGCTCTGATGACCTGACCCGCTCCTGTAATTCTGCAAAATTCTTTATCATGGTTTATTTCTCCTCAATATATATTATCTTAATTGGCCGGCCCTAATCATCAGCTTAATTTATGGCTGTGAATCAATCTATGGCACAGGCTCTTTTTCTCTTCCGCGCCAACCTTCAGCACATAGATGCCGAACATGGCCAGGACAATGGATAAAACAGGGTTTACATAATTCAATACTGCATATTTCCAGTACTGGGACACGCCCACCCCAAGGGTGGAGAGGATAAATACGCCGCTGGTGGACCAGGGAATAAATACCTGGGTCAATGTGCCACCTTCTTCCAGCAGCCGCGAGAGCATTTCCGGACGCAGTCCCCTTTCCCTGAATGCTTCCTTATATAAACTGCCGTTTACCACGATGGAGAGGAATACCTCCCCCATGGTAAGGGTGCCGAAGGTCGTGCTGGCTATGACCACCGGCACCATCATCCTGTCGCTCCTGACCCGTTTAATAATAACCTTCACGATTTGGGGAAGATACCCCACATGCTCCATAACACCCCCGAATGATATGGCGATACAGGACAGGGAAAATGTATACATCATACTCTGTATTCCGCCCCTCAGCAGCAGCTTATCCACCAGCTCCACACCGGTGGATTCCGCATAACCGTAATTGAGTCCGGCCACCACCTCCCTCATGGGACAGCCCTGATAGAACACTGCCACCAATACAGCCAGGACCGTGCCGATGGCCATACTGGGAACTGCGGGATATTTCATCAGGTTCAGAATCAGAAGCACCGCCATAGGCATCAGCACCAGGGGGCTTATGTGAAACCGGCCGCCGATGGTATCCAGAAACAGGTTTACAGTATCCATGCTGAAATTCCCTCCGTGATAGGATAATCCCAATACTGTAAATACTGCCAGAGTAATGATATAGGAAGGAAAGGTAGTCTTCCACATAGCCCCAATATGGGCATACAGCGTGGTTCCCGCTGCTGCGGGGGCCAGGTTGGTGCTGTCTGATATGGATGACATCTTATCCCCGAAAAATGCCCCTGATATAACCATGCCTGCGGTGAGAGGCGCAGGTATCCCCATACCTGCCCCAATTCCCATCATAGCCAGTCCCATGGTGCCCACGGTTCCCCAGGACGTGCCGATGGATATGGACGTAAGACTGCACAAAAGCAGGCCTATGGGAAGGAAATAATCAGGGATAATATATTGCAGTCCGTAGTAAATAAGGGCCGGCACGGTTCCTGAAAATATCAGCGAACTGATTATGATACCGATAAATATAAATATGATCATGGCTGCCAGGGCCTGGCCCAGGGATTTCTTCATACAGTCCACCAGGTCCATGAAGCTGTAGCCCAAAGGCACCGAAGCAATGCACACCACGGCCAGGGCGCAAAGCAGCACAATATGTATGTCATAATCAAGCAGCACAACCCCCAGCAGTAAAACCGCAATGGCTGCCCCAAACACCAGGAAGGACATGACGGCCCCCGGCTGTCTCTTTTCTTTGTGGTCCTCGCTCAATGAATCCACCCTCTTCCTCTCATATGGCCAAATCACTCATATTCCCTGGGTTCTTCTTCCCCCTTAAGCACCCTCAGCGCCCCAAGGGCCAGGGCTGTCATTTCGAATTCCCCTGCCACCACTTCCACCGGCGCAAGGAATCCCACCATACGCCTGATTTCATCTGTCACATACCGGGAATGGGCTATGCCTCCTGTCAGTACAATGCAGTCCACCTTTCCTTCAAAGACAGCCGCATACGAACATATCTCCTTTGCCACCATGTACACAAACGCTTCATAGACCAGCTTTGCCGTCTCGTCCCCAAGTCCCATCCGGCGTTCCACCTCACCGGCATCTTTTGTGCCCAGGTAGTCATACATGCCGCCGGTGCTGCTGATTTTGGCCACCATCTCTTCACGGGTGTATTTTCCGGAATAGCACAGCTCCACCAGGGGGTAGGTAGGAAGTCCGCCGCTCCGCTCCGGAGAAAAGGGACCGTTGGTCCTTCCTCCGCTTCCGTCTATCATCTGGCCGTTTTTGTGGGCCACCACGGAGTTTCCGGAACCCAGATGGGCTATGATCAGACTGCTCTCCTCATACTTCTTTCCGATACGCTCCGCTGCCCATCTGGCCACAGCTTTATGGTTCAGCGCATGAAACCAGCTGGGACGCTCCAGGTCGGAAATGCCTGATATCCTGGCCTTCGGCATCAGCTCATCCACCGAAACAGGGTCCACCACAAAAGACGGCACCCCAATCTGGTCTCCGATGCTTCTGGCCAGGGCCGCTCCCAGGTTAGAAGGATGCTCTCCGTGGACCGCATGTTCCAAATCCTCCAGCATCCTCTCATTCACCCGGTAGGTGCCGCCCGGTATGGGATTCATAAGCCCTCCCCGCCCAGCCACTCCGGACAGCTCATGTATATCCACGCCTTCTTCCTCAAGCGTTTTAAGGATCAGCCCCTTCCTGTAACCGAACTGGTCAAATACATGGCTGAACCCGCTTAACTCCTCCTGGGTGTGAATAATGTTCTTTTTGAGCACCTGTTCCTCATCCTCAAATACAGCGATTTTTGTGGATGTCCCTCCAGGATTGATGATTAATAGTTTCATTGAAAATTACCCCTCTTTCCGTCTGGTGGTTTAAATGTTGTTCTATTGTACGGAACACCGTTCTGTAAAAGAGGTAAAAAAGAAAGGAAACTCAATCCGTTCCTTTCCCCTTCCTGTATCAAATCACATACAGCAATGGTTATAGACAGCATAATAGCATAGCTTTCATGTGTTGTCAAATATTTTTTGTGCAATTTATCTTTTCCCCTCTGCCGCGCCTGGCAGGCAGACGTAAATATCCCTAAAAATTCCCAGATATATCCCTGGCGGTATTGCAGACAGCCTCAATCCTGTCCTCTAAATCCGAGGAGTTCATACGGCTGGTGGGGCCGGAAAGACTGATGGCCGCAACAGCCTTTTTATTGCGGTCAAGGATAGGGGCTCCTATGCAGGTAAGGCCCATCTCCTGCTCCTCATGGTCCATGGCGTAACCCCTGCGCCGCACCTTGTCGATTTCCTCCTTCAAATCCTCATAGGAAAGAATGGTGTTTACCGTATATCGGGTCAGCTCCCGTTCCTCATAGGGTGCCCAGTCTATATTATCGCTAAAGGCCAGAAGGCATTTTCCAACCGCAGAGCAATGGCACTCACTGAGGGAGCCTACCGGCGGGTTCACGGTCAAAAGCTGCTGGTCGCTCATCTCCTTCAGTATAATGACACTGTGGTATACATCGCCGGGATTATGCTCTAATATGGACACGTTCACCACCTCATGGTATTTCTGGTGCAGCCTGCGGGCATAAGGCCGTATAACCTCCTGGATTCCCATTTTATTCTCCACGCTCTTTCCCAGCACAAACAGCTGGCTTCCCAGCCAGTACTTCTCTGTCTCCGGGTTCCTGCTCACAAATCCTCTGGCTTCCAGAGTGGATAAGGTGCGGAACACCGTACTCTTGTAAACCCCCATATCAGAAGCAATCTGGGTTATACCCACTTCCCTGCCCTGCTTATTTAAATAAATTAACAGTTCCAATGCCCGGTCCAATGCCTGGATCGTATCAGCCATCCTTTGTTTCCTCCTATATTCCAGTTACATTCCGTATCCTGTATGTATCCAAACCATCTGATAATAATTAAAAACCATTTTTTTAACGATGTCAAGGATAAACGGTGTTTGTGCACTATTCATATATTTGGGCTTTTATTTTTGTCTAAATAGCAAATAGTCTCCTACTTGACAATTAAAATGCAGCAGATGTATAATTCCATTTAACGGAACAACGTTCTATACAGCAGAACACAAAATATTGACAGGAGGATTAATTATGAAGGTCACGGTAAATAAAGACCGCTGCAAGGAATGTGGATTATGCATCCACCACTGTCCGAGAAAGGCTATCAGCAAATGTGATGTCCTGAATGCCAACGGTTACTATCCGGTCCAGGTGGACGACGAGGCGTGTATTGCCTGCGGAATGTGCTACATCACATGTCCGGACGGCGTATTCCACGTATCAGCAAATATAGAAGGGGAGGTTAAATGATTCATGGCAGAGATGATGAAAGGCAATGAAGCCATTGCAGAGGCAGCCGTCAGGGCTGGAGTTAAATTCTATGCAGGTTATCCCATTACACCGTCCAGCGAGATTATGGAATATTTATCCTGGCGTCTCCCGGAAGTGGGCGGCAGTTTTGTGCAGGCGGAAAGCGAGCTGGCAGGCATCAACATGGTAATCGGCGCAGCCGCGTCCGGAGTCAGGGCCCTGACCGCTTCCTCCGGCCCAGGCATATCCCTGAAACAGGAAGGCGTATCCACCCTGTCCGACGAGGGCCTGTCCGCGGTGGTCATAACCCAGGTCAGATACGGCAACGGGCTGGGCACCCTGCTGTCCGCCCAGTGTGATTACAACCGTGAGACAAGAGGCGGCGGCCACGGCGATTACCGCTGTCTGGTATTTGCCCCTGCTTCGGTCCAGGAATTCGTGGACCTGATGCGCCCGGCTTATGAGCTGGCTGAAAAGTACCGCGTGGTATCCGTCATGATGGGCGAAGCCACCCTGGGCCAGATGATGGAGCCGGTAACCCTTCCCGATTTCGTGGAGGCAGAGCGCACCCCATGGGCGTTAAACGGCCATTATACATACAAAAAAATCGGTATCTTTGAGCGGGACTCCATGAAGGAAGCCGTGGAGCTGGTAGACAAATATAACACTATCAGGGAAAATGAGCAGCGGTGGGAAGATGAGGGACTGGAGGATGCGGACTATGTATTCGTGTCATACGGAGTTCCGGGCCGCAGCACCCTTGGCGCTGTCCGCGAGCTGAGGGCCCAGGGAGAAAAAGTGGGAATCATCCGCCCCATCACGGTCTGGCCTTTCCCGGAAAAAGCATTTTACAAAATCAATCCCAACGTAAAGGGAATCATCACCGTGGAGGCCAATGCTACGGGCCAGCTGGTGGATGACGCTGCCCTCTACACGAAAAAGGCGTTAAAGGAGCGCAATGTGCCGGCCTACGCCCTTACCTATGTGTTTGGCACGCCAACCATCCGCAATATCAAAAAAGACTATTTTGAAGTAAAATCAGGCAGCAAAAAGGAGGTATATTAAAATGTCAGCTTCCAATAAAGAAAGAAAAGTCCCTGTTCTGGTAGATAAGCCAATGGACTTCTGCCCGGGATGCGGCCACGGAATCATAAGCCGCCTCATCATGGAGTGTCTGGATGAACTGGAGCAGAGTGATAACATCATCTTCCCCATTGGAGTGGGATGTTCCTCCAATCTGGGTGCAGGCCTGGAATGCGACCGCCTCCACTGTTCCCATGGACGGGCAGGCGCAGTGGCCACCGGCATGAAGCGGGTCAATCCGGATGTCCTCATCGTATCCTACCAGGGCGACGGCGACGCCTACAACATAGGAATCGCGGAAACCTTCAACGCGGCATACCGCAATGAAAACATAACTGTTATCGTTGTGAACAACACCAACTTCGGCATGACCGGCGGTCAGATGAGCCTTACCACCATGGAAGGCCAGAAGACCTCCACCAGCGTGCATGGACGTGACTGCAGCGTCACCGGTTATCCCCTGCGTTTTCCTGAGATGGTGGCCAGGGAATTCCCCGGCGCTGCCTACGCGGCCAGGGGCACAGTGACCAGTCCTTCCAAAATCAACCAGCTGAAGGGTTATATCAAAAACGGCCTCCAGGCGCAGATGAATCATGAGGGATACTCTGTCATCGAAGTGCTCTCCCCCTGTCCGGTAAACTGGGGACTTACCCCGGTAAAGGCCATGGAGCGTATTGAAAGCGAACTGGTCCCCTACTATCCATTAGGTGAATTCAAGAAAAGAGAGGTGCGTTAATCATGAAGGAAATCGTATTTGCAGGTTCCGGCGGACAGGGTGTATTGACAGCCGGGCTAATCATCTCTGATATTGCGGCCACAGAGGGCATCAATGTGACCTGGGTCCCCTCCTACGGCTCCGCCATGCGCGGCGGCACTGCCAACTGCACGGTGAAATACTGTGAGAATACCATTTATAACCCATCCCAGGAACAGCCTGACCTGCTTCTGGCCATGAACAGCCCATCCTTTCACAAATTCCTCCCCCTGGTAGCGCCCGGCGGGGTGGTGGTAATCGGCGACCTGGTGGAGATACCGGAGGATGCCCGGAAGGACGTGACCTATGTGCGTGTGCCGGCCACCAGGATTTCCACTGAATTAAACAATCCCAAGGGCGCCAATATTGTCATGACAGGCGCCATCGTAAAGCTCATGGGCGACTTTACCAAGGAGGCAGCCATCGCAGCCATGATCCATATGTTTGAGAAAAAGGGAAAATCCCGTTTTAATGAAGCCAATGAAAAGGCATTCAACGCCGGGTATGACGCGGTGGAAACACTGGCTTTGGATTCCTGCGTAAGATAAATGATTTTGAGGCATCCGGGAGGAATACCAACGGTATCCCTCCCGAATGCCCCTCTATTCATACAAATAGTGATATGTAATACGGCCTTTGCAATCCCTGTTCCATCAGACCGCCATTTCTGATGGGGCAGGGTTTTGCAATTGGCAAAGCCTACAAAAAAACACCAGCCGGCCGGATCTGCTTCCGGCCTGGCTGGCTATCTTCTTCTATCTTACTTTATGAACAGCTGTGTCCAATAATCGGTTCCGCTGGCATCCTGATAATGTCCTACCCCAATAGAAGTAAAATCACGATTCAGGATATTGGCCCTGTGGCCTGAGCTGTTCATCCAGCTCTGCATCACTGCCTCAGGCGAGTTCTGTCCGTAAGCAATATTCTCACCCACACTCCGGTAGCTGATTCCCGCCTGTGTCAGGACTGTACTGAAATTGCTGCCATCAGGCCTGGTGTGTGAAAATGTGCCCTTGATTTCCTGCGCTCTCTTGTTGGCTGCCTCTGCCACGCCTTCGTGAACAGACAGCGGACTAAGACCCACCTTGGCCCTCTCTGCATTTACCAGTTCAACCACTGCGTCCGCAAATGCGTCCTGGCTGCCGCCGTTATCCGGGTCGCCGGGAACCGTATCCCCCGGAGCCTCGGGAGCCGTACCTGGGTTATCCGGCTCACCCGGCAGTGAATTGTCTGGCAGTGAGCTGTCCGGGCTGTCAGGCAGTGAGTTGTCCGGCAGTGAGCTGTCCGGCAGCTCAGGTCCCGGCAGTTCCGGTGTGGGGAAGATGAAGTCGGGCGGTGTAACCTGCGGCAGACTGTTGTCCGGCAGCACAGGTCCTGCTCCCCATCCGTTATTCTGGTTCCCGTTGTTATTCTGGCCCCAGCCGCCATTCTGGCCCCAGTTCCCATTCTGGCCTATATTACCAGGAAGACAATTCTGTCCTCCCACTCCAATCACGTATGCGCTTCCATTAGCAAAAGGAATCTGATATGTAGATACGGCTGCCAGTGATGTCACCGGTATGGCTGCGGATACAAGCATGGCTGCGGCTGCGGACAATGTGTACATGGATATCTTTCTCATGGTTACCTCCTTATGTGTTACATAATTATTACATTTCTGTTACAAAACTATAATAGCACATAATATTTGGAAAACCATTAGGGAAAGAATGGAAATAATGTATGCCGCAGCCCCTCTCCGGCGCCAGCTCTCTGCTATCCCTTTATGCCAGTGGATGCAATACCTTCCACGTAATATTTCTGAAGAAATACGAACATCAGCAGCATGGGGATTGCCGATATGGTCAGGGATGCCATGATAGCGCCATAGTGTATTGGCTTTGATCCAAAAAACGTCTGGATGGCCAGCTGGATTGTCCTCATATCCTCCCCTGTAACCACCAGCATGGGCCACATGAAATCATTCCAGTGGGCCACGAAGTCCAGGATGAAGATGGTGGCGTACACCGTGCCTGAGATGGGCATTACAATGGTAAAAAATGTCTTGATGGGGCCGCAGCCGTCTATGGCTGCCGCTTCCAGCAGATCATCGGGAATGTCTAAGAAGAACTGGCGGAACATGTAGATGGAGAAGCATTTCCCCACAAAGGGAACAATCAGCCCGGCCCAGGTATTCACCCACCCAAGGCTGGCAACCTCCTTGTAAAGGGGCAGCATGATAGCCTCCATGGGAAGCACCATAAGGCTGATGACCACTGTCAGCAGCAGCTCCTTTCCGGGGAAATTGAATTTTGCCAGGGCATATCCGCAGACGGAATTGACCGCCAGGTCCAGGATTACAATTACAAACACATAGAACAGGCTGTTGAGGATGAATTTCATCATATTTACCCTGGTAAACACCTCAACATAGTTCCCAAGGGTGGCCGCTGTGGGCCAGAACGTCCTGATATTGCTCATGTCGGAGAATATCTGCGCCTCCGGTTTCAGGGACGCGGCAATCATCCACAGGAGCGGCGATACAAAAATCAGGGCGACAATTGCATTTCCGCCATAGAACAAAACGCGTTTCAGGATATCTTTTTCCTTTAATCCCATGATTCTCCCTCCTCCTTAATCTGCCTTGATGACCCGCTTCAGCATCAGCGACATGGTGACCACTATGACAAAGAATACGGTTGCCACGCTGCAGGCGTACCCGAAATTTCTGCTCTGGAAGCCCTGTTCATAGATATAATACACAAGGGTCCTGGTGGAGTTCTGGGGACCGCCCTGGGTCATGACATAGGGCTGCGTGAACAGCTTCATGGCCTGGATCATTGTAATCATCACAACGTATTTAATCACATTCTTAAGTCCCGGCAGGGTCACATACAGAAACTTCTGAAAGGCTCCCGCACCGTCAATGGACGCCGCTTCATACTGGTCTCCCGGTATGGCCTGAAGTCCTGCCAGGAAAATCATCATCTGATACCCTGCCGCCTGCCAGGCCGACATAAAGATAATGGAATTCATGGACGTCTTGGGGTCTGTCAGGAAACCGCAGGGGGCAAAACCCAGCTTTGTGAGAAACGCGTTCAGAAGGCCTGTGCTGGGGTTGGGATTGTACAGCACGCTCCAGAGGATGGCAACCACCACCATGGATGTGATGTTGGGGCTGAAATAGGCTGCCCGGAATATGGATACTCCCTTTCTTCTGGATGAAATCAGCATGGCTAAAAGCAGGGCCAGAATGCACTGGAAGGGAACTACCACCACCGTAAAGTAAATGGTATTAACCAGGGATTTCTTAAAGTCCCTGTCCCCAAACAGCTCCACGAAATTATCCAGTCCGCAGAATTTAATCTTATCCGGCCTGAGGATATTGTAATCAGTAAATGCATAGCGGACCGTGGAAACAGCAGGCAGTATGAGGAACGCTGCCAGCAGCACCACTGCCGGAAGGATGAACAGGAACGCCGCCCGTCTTTCATGGACCTTATTCTTTGTACCATACTTCATGATATACCTCCTTTCCCTGTTAAAGGGAAGGGGGACCATTGTCCCCCTCACCATTACTCCGCGTAGTTCTTCTGGTAGTTGGAATCAAAATCAGCTGCCAGCTGGTCTAAGGACTCTTTTACATCCGCGCCTGTGAACATATTCATCATGGCCTCTGAAAATCCGGGCGACAGCACGGTATAGCCGGGTGTTCTTGGTCTTGGATGGCCTGTATTCAGTGACTGCTCCTTAAAGAGGGAGCGGGGATATTCATTGTACTCTGTCAGCGTGTCATAGCTGGATGCCCTGGTGGGAAGTTTTGCTATGGCCTGGGCGTAAGAGGTCACATTTTCCTTATTCATCAGGTAGGAGATAACAACGCCTGCTGCTTCCGCGTCCGCGTTCCTGGTGATGCAGGCAGCCCAGTCCCCTGTGGGAGATGTGTTGATGCCGCCATTGTCAGCCACCGGAAAGTATGTAACGCCTCAGTTCAGATCCGGGAAGGACTGCTCCAGAGTGGCCACTTCCCAGGAACCGCCCAGCATGGTGGCGCATTTTCCATTGTGGAACTCCTGCTTCATGGGGTCAATATTGGCATAACCATCCTGAATCAGACTGTTGAGGAAATTGGCTGCTTCAATGCCCTTTTCACTGTTCACATAGCCGTCGGCCTTGGAACCGTCTTCACTTACAAAGTCAGTGCCGTTGGAAATCCAGAACTGCTCCAGCACATAGGGAAGTCCCTCGCCCTTATCCATGATGATGTTGGTTCCGGCCACATCGCTGGTGGTCAGCTTCCCGGCAATGTCAGCAAACTCAGACCAGGTCAGGGCGTCCTCCATCTTATCCGGCATGGTGATGCCGGCCGCGTCAGTCATATCTTTATTGTAGTACAATGCAACGGAACTCTCTGTTGCTCCCAGGGCGTACAGCTTGCCGTCATAGGTTCCCTGCACTTTGATGGATTCCACGAAATCACTTAAATCCTCCTCTGTAAAATAGGAGTCAATGGGTACGATGATTCCGTCCGCCGCGTAATTGGATATGTTGGGACCGTCCACAAACAGAATGTCAGGCAGATCATTGCTTGTCACGGCCGCATTGATTTTATCCTCGTAAGCATAGGAATCCGCCCGCACGATAGCTTCCCTCTTAAGCTCGATTTCTCCCTTGTGTTCTTCATTGAAGGCATTGATTTTCTCAACCCACCACTCTTCAATAGCCGGTTCATCCGTGGGACTCCAGATAGTCACCAGTTTAGCCCCGTCGCTGCCTGTCTTTCCTCCCCCTGATTTGGAACTGCCGCCGCAGCCGCTCAGTGCACACGCCGCCAATACAGCTGCCAGTGTCATACATGCCAATCTCTTATTCTTCATAATCCTTCTCCCTCTCTTCATGATTTATGGTTCCAGATGGACTCCATGGTCCATACCTCCAAACGCTTCAGACTTCCGGCAGCAAAATCCGCCTCCAGATGCCCCCTGGTGCTTTCCTGGTAGAAAAGCTTGGTGCCTGCGGCCTCGCCGTGGTTTAAGTAAACCTCTGCCACCCTCCGGTCCATAAAAATCTCCACATAGCGGACCGCGCTGACATCAGACGGAAAACGGACCTCACTCACTTCCTTCCTGGTGGATACCAGGCTAGTCACACCATTTTTCCGTTCCAGATACAGGGCGTCATCTCCTTCCCTAGCAAGGGTCACAAGGAAATCCCGGTCGTCTCCAAGCTTGATTTTCACAAAAAATGAGTTGCCCGGAACAATCACAGGCGGGACATCCTGTCCTGACACTGCGAAAATACGCTCCTTCAGCAGTCCGTAACATTCCTTTACCGGCTCCGTGAACAGCCTTCCTTGTTCCATGTGCAGTTCCCTTGGAAGGGAAAAACTGCCGCAGGCGCCTGTGGGCTTAACCCGGTGTTCACCGTAAAAATCAGATATCCACCCTATGGCAATCCTTCTGCCGCCGTGTTCAAAGCTCTGCACCGCATAGAAGTTGCTTCCAAAATCATACCACTGCTGATGTTCTGTCTTAAACCTGCCCCCGTCAAAGGTCCCGGTATAACACCGTGTCATCTGATACCGGCCGGCCTCATCGCGGTGGCACATCCATGCACCTGCGGCCACATATTTCCCATCCAGTTCAAAAAAGTCCGGACACTCAAAGGTCCTGATTCCCGGTTCGTGCTCCTGCAGGAGAGGACCTTTAAAGCTCCACGCTCCATTCTCCCGGACATACAGCAGGATAGACGGCACACCGTCCAGGCTGGATCCCAATACCATATAGTCCATGCCTTCTATCCGCTGTACCTTGGGGTCCCTGAAATCAAAGGACGCTCCCTCCGGTCTTTCAGTAATGCACGGGCGCTCCTTCTCCACATGGATGCCGTCCCAGCAAACAGCCTCTGTCTGCCATTCCCTGGTTTCCTCACCGTCCTCCTGGGGACCGTGGTGACGGGTCAGATACAGATGCATCTGTTCTCCCTCCACCTGGGCGCTTCCCGAAAAGGCTCCTCCTTTGTGTTCTTTATCCCTCCACAAATCCGGCTGCGGTTCCAGAACATAGGGCATATGGGTCCAGTGAATTAAATCCCGGCTCACCGCATGGCCCCAGTACATATCATTCCATTCCTGCCCAAAGGGATTGGACTGGTAAAACAGATGGTAATATCCCTTAAACCAGCAGAGTCCATTCGGATCATTTACCCAGTTCATAAAGGGATTGAAATGATACTGTTCCCTTACAGAAGTATCATACCATTTTCCCAGTTCCATTTCATCACCGCTGTCCGGATCCAGGAATCTTATTCCCCTGTCCATCAAATCCGGTCCCCCGCTCAGATACATCTGGGTGAAAGAGACCCCTTTACGGCTGATGCGGTATATCCCCTTCTCAGGAAGGGCCAGCTGTACCAGACGGTACCAGTCGTCATTCATGTGAACCTGCTGTTCCTTTCCTCCGGGTCCTTCCAGACAAATCCAGCCATCCCTGTCATCTGTTTTTTCAGCAAATATACAGACGGACTCATATTCCCCGTTGTCAAATTCCAACATCCACATCACCTCCTTTTATCCTGTCTGTGTCTATTTTTCCTATATGGAACCCGTTCCATATCCACACTATAGTACTATTAGATTGATATGTCAATATGCTTTTGTAAAAAAGCGTAAAAATAGTGCACATTATACAGCTTTTCGCCTCGTATATTGTGCACTATTTTCATTCTATTTCCAGTTTTTGTATCTATCGTATTCAGCCCTTCTCCGTGTTCCACATGGAACACATTATATCGTTCCACCTTTTTGTATGGAAACAGGCAGAATTTGTTCCATCTTTACCTTCTTACCATCTAACAGGTCCATCATGGTATCCACACAGGCTGTTGCCAGTCCCGGTATATCCTGCGCTATGCTGGTAAGCTTGGGTGTAAACAGCCGGGTCATGTCAACTGCGTCATAGCCAACAATATGGAGTTCCTCCGGAACCTTCACACCTCTTTGGTTTGCTATGTTAAGGCAGTAAAGGGCTCCTATATCCGTAGTGAACACCCCGTCAATATCCCGGTAAATATCCATGTACTGTTCCATGATACGGCAATAGTAATCATATTCCATCATATTCCACGCCATTTCAATGGTTTTGACAGATGCCCCATTTTCCTCCATAACCCGATTAAATTCCTGATGCCTGTCATTGGAGGGCGTATGGACGCGGAAGGAACCGCCAAAGTTCAGCACATTCCTGCAGCCTGCATCCAATAGAAGCCGGGCCGCCATCCTGCCTCCTGCCTTGTGATCTGAATGTATTATGGGAATGTCCGGTCCCAGGTTCCGGTCCATGGCGACCACCGGCTTATTCAGGTTCAGGTACGCGTAATCCTGGAGGGAATGGGCACCGGTGATGATGCCGTCCATTACGTTCTGGCGCAGCATGTCAATAAAGTCCTGCTCACGGTTGCTTATCTCAATGGTATTGCAGATCATGGCCTTATAACCGTTCTTATAGAGCTGGATCTCCATGTGCTTCAGCAGCTTGCTGAAAAATGGATTTTCCATATCAGGCACCACAATTCCAATGATTCCTGTCCTGTTCCGGAACAGGTTCCTGGCCAGCTCATTTGGCTGATAGTCCAGTTCCGCAGCCATTGCAAGGATTTTTGCCTTTGTATCCTCCGCCACATAGCCAGTTCCGTTAAGCGCGCGGGAAACAGTCCCCACCCCTACACCTGCTTTTTTTGCCACATCCCTGATACTTGCCATTTGCCCAGACAACCTCCATCGCATAAAACTTCATTACATTGCACTAATTACATAGTACTAATATCTTAGCAGGAGGAAGGTAAAAACGCAAGCGGGTCCCGGAAAGGTTTCGGCAGGTTCTGGCGGGTTTTGGCGGGCATCTGTTTTAATATTTCGTCAATATTCACAATTTTTTCTGACTAATTCAGTCAAACACGATATTCTTTCAAAAGAATATTGATTTATATATTATATATGATAGACTAAATACCGTTATAAGACAAATATTTAACAGCTGATATTATCAGGTGATTTTGTTACAATTTTATATTTCACAGACTTGGAACGAGAGTTTGGCAGCCTTTTACAAAGAGCTGCGGCTCTCGTTTTTTTATTTGTGCAGACATCAGAGCATTAAATCTCCAGGAGTTTGGCAACCTTTCACAAAGTGTTGAAGCTTTCATGAAAGCGTTTTTAAATATCAAAGAAAATCAGGAGGGAAAACAACAATGTCACAAAAGAACACAGCAACCAGCACTTCAAAATTCCAGCTTGACGGCAGGCCCAGTATGAAGGAGGCAGTGCCTTTAGGCCTGCAGCATGTACTGGCCATGTTTGTAGGGAACATCGTTCCTATGATTTTAGTCGCGTCAGTAGCCAACCTGTCTGTTCAGGACGCCAACATGCTGCTCCAGTGCTGCATGCTGGGAGCTGCCATCTCAACCGCAATCCAGCTCTATCCCATACGAATCGGAAGCATACAGATTGGCTCCGGTCTTCCCTGCATGATGGGACTTACATACGTATTCCTGCCGGCCTGTCTTTCCATTGCCGGCAGCAAAGGAATTCCCTATATCTTCGGCGCCCAGATTGCGGCGGGTGTCATTGCCATCAGCTACGGAACACTCCTTAAAAAAATGTCATCCTTCTTCCCTCCTGTGGTAACGGGGACCATTGTCATGACTGTGGGCGTTTCCATCTTTAATCTTGCCATCGGCAATATTGCGGGCGGTACATCATCACCTGATTTCGGTGCCCCCATCAACTGGGCAGTCGGCGTATTCGTGGTGCTGGTCGTACTGGGATTCAATGTGTTCGGCAAAGGCCTTCCCAAGGTAGCAGCCATCCTTATCGGTATGACGGCAGGCTACATTTTATCGGTCATTCTGGGACTGGTAAGTTTCTCAGGCATTGGAGAGGCTGCCTGGTTTGCTGTTCCAAAGCCTTTTGCATTTGGCGTAAAATTTGATTTAGGATATATTCTGATGTTTGTACTGCTTTACTTCATTGTTGCCGTACAGATGATAGGCGATTTCAACGTATCATGCATGGGCGGACTGGACCGCGAGCCCACCCCGGATGAAATCGGAGGAGGAGCCACCGCAAACGGAATCACTTCCATTATATCAGCCGTACTTAACAGCTTCCCCACCGCCACCTACAGCCAGAACTCCGGTATCGTGGCTCTGACCAAAGTGTGCTCCCGTTTTGTAATTCTGGTTGGCTGCGGAATCCTTTTCCTGGCCGGTCTCTGTCCCAAGGTAGGAGCCGTGCTGTCCACCATCCCCAACTGTGTGATTGGCGGCGGTACCGTGGTTGTATTTGCAATGATTGCCACCTCAGGCATGAAGCTTCTTGCCAAGGCCGGATACTCCAACCGGAACTGCCTGATTATAGGCGTATCCCTGGCATTCGGCCTGGGCACCCAGTTCTGCAAAGGCGCCAGCGCCCAGTTCCCTGCCGGAATCGCTGCAATGCTGGAGGAGAACAGCGTTATTCTCACATCTTTGCTTGCGATTATTCTCAATCTGGTGTTTCCAAAGGATCCGGTTGCGGCGGCAGAGAAGGAGGGCAAGGCGCAATAATTGTTTTTATATAGAAAATAGCACTGGAAAACTCCCAGTGCTATTTTTATATAACTGTTATTCCCTTTTCTGGTGGTTCTCATATTGCTCTGTGTCCAACATACATCTGCCTAATTCTCCATCACCTCCTGATACGTGGCATGGTTCTCCAGCGCCTCAGTCATGGCCGCCATCCGGGATAAATCCCCCATTAGAATCACACCGCTCATCCGGTTATTCAGGAAATAGTATTTCCGGTACTGTTCCTTACCCATATCCCTGAATTCCACTGTCTTATAATAGAGGTTCGGGTTTCTTCCGTTGTCGCCCGCGGCAAACAGGGCGGTATTCATGCCGTGGAAGGTCAGGGCCGCAGGTACAGGCGTGTATTCCAGACTGTCCCCGGCCGCGTTGGCGCCCGCAGTCTTGCCCTGTTCCACCGCTTCGGGCCAGATGCCGTAATTCCCATCATGGTACTGTGCACAGTCGCCGCAGGCATAGATGCCGGAAACCGAGGTCTCCATGCGCTCGTTGACAACTACTCCCTTCTTTGTCTCCAATCCCATCTTCTTTGCCAGCTCTATGTTGGCGCGGATGCCTGCGGACACAATCACCATCCCGCCTTCCACCACTTCCCCTGTTTTCAGGCGGACACCGCTCACATAGCCGTCTCCCTCGATGGCTTCCACATTGACGCCGGTGCGGATCACCACCCCGGCTTTGGATGCTATTATCTTCAACTGCTCCCCGGAGCTCTCATCCATCTGACGTCCCATCAGGGATGGAGCCATTTCAAGCACCGTCACCTCAAGGCCTGCCTTCTTAAGCTCCCATGCTGCTTCCAGTCCCAGAACACCGCCTCCGATGACCACGGCCTTCTCCGTGCTCTTCATCAGAGCCTCCACCCTTCTGACATCAGAAAGCCGTCTGATTGCCGCCACCTCCGGTAACCCGCTTCCTTCCATCGGCGGAATAAAGCATTCACTTCCCAGCGCGTATATCAGCTTCGTGAAACGCAGCTTTGTTCCGTCGTCAAGAAGCGCTTGCCTGGCATCCGTATCCACGCTCTCCACCCGTTTTCCCAGCATCTGGCGCACCTGATTTTCCTCATACCATGGGGCATCCACCATAGCTATCTGCTCCGGCTCCAGGCCTGCGACCAGGGATTTGGTCAGCATGGGACGGTTGTAGGACGGATAGGGCTCCTCGGATACCATAGTAATCCGTCCTGTGGCATCCCTCTCCCGGATGGCCTTGGCGGCATTAAATCCGGCTGCGCCGTTACCGAGAATCAGATAGTCGTTTGCCGTGTTATTGGTAAAATCATTTGCCGCATCCTCCACCGGCACAAAGTTCTCCCGGCCCACGCCGCAGACAGGACAAATCTCGATGGAGGAATCAAAAATCTCCCCGCAAACCAGGCATTTAACCAGCCTCCTGCCGCCCTTTGCCGCCGCTGTCCCCGGCTTCTTGGACTGCACCAGACACCCGAACTGATATCCGAACTCATAGGCACCCACCAAATCTGCATCCGAGGGTTTAAACCTCACCTTAAATCCGTCTACCACCTTCATTTTCAACTGTTTCAGGCGCTCCGTGATATGGGGTACGCCCTCGCCGCTCCAGCCGTAGCTGCCGAACGCTCCCGCATATTTTCCGCCGTGGGTCACGCTGAACATGCCCAGCGTCAAATCCCATATAGGACGCAGCGCCTCGGCAATGATGGTGGGCGTGCCAAACAGCATTCCGTCTGCAAACTGCAACTCCTCCTGCACCTTCGCCGCGTCGGCCGTCACCATATCGTAGCTGCGCACGTCAATATCACCGCTGTCGGCAATTCCCTGTGCAATCTTCTCCGCCAGCATTCCCGTATACCCGTAGGCGCTTACGTAGGGGATGATAACGGTCTTCTTCCTGTTCGGATTCACCACTGTGGACCATTCCCGGTAAAGGGCCATCACCTGCTTAATTCTGTCCCCCACCAGCACCGGGCCGTGGCCCGTGCACACCATGCTGATATCCAGGGATTCCACCCGGTCCAGGGCCTTTAGCATAAAGGGTTTATACGGCCCTATAATACAGTCAAAATAGTAGCGCAGCGCCTTTAAATAATCGTCCTCATTCTGAATCTTATCCGACACCACTTCTTTCAGGCAGTAGTGGGAGCCGAAGGAATCACAGGTCACCAGAATCTGCTCCTCCTCGATAAATGTGTACATGGTATCCGGCCAGTGCAGATTGGGAACCAGCATAAAATGCAGTGTCCGCTTGCCAATGGTCATCCGCTGGTCGTCCTTCACCGCAATGCTGACAAAGTCCCGGTTCACGATTTCTTTTAAGAAACTAATGGCACAGGGAGTGGCCAGTATCTTCATCTGGGGACTATAATCCAGCAGCCGCTCCACACTCCCCGCATGGTCCGGCTCCGTGTGGCTGGTCACCAGATAATCAATCTTCGTGACATCTATGACCTCTTTTAATTTTTCCAGATAATCGTCAAAAAACCTGGCCTTTGCCGTCTCAAACAACACCACCTTATCCCCTGTTTTCATCACATAGGAATTATAGGTGGTGCCAAACTCCGTATACATCACAATATCAAACACACGCAGCTTGTCGTCAATAATACCCGTCCAGCAGAACCCGTCTCTCAATTTAATCGCTTCCATGGTCAGCACCTCTCCTTTACATACATTTATTATAGGGCATATGTTATTTTATGATTCCACTTTAACGCAAATCCCACCCTGTGTCTATTGCATTTGCCACATATTGGCAAACAATTGTCAATCTTTTTTCCGGAATCTGCCCAGCTATTTTTTGAGAGTTCTGCCTCTCACAATATCATGAAATCATTATAATTTCGTGTCATAAATGATGTTTCTGTTTTTGAACTCAAAAGGCGCCCCAGCCAAGCCGGAGCGCCCTTACATGCGTCACTATTCAATTAAAAATACTTCTTGCTTCCCCAAAGATTACTCTTCTTCAAATCCAGATACTCATTATAAGCCTTTTCCAGTATCTGCTTCTCATTGGAAAACTTCAGCAGATGGTATGCCTCGTAGAACTTATAATACCCGGAATCCAGAAAGTACTCTTCCCGCTGTGGTTTGCTGTAATAGCTGTCGGCCATCATCAGATACCAGTGTACGTCCTTTTCCACCACATCCTGGGGTGTGTTAAAGGAGTATTGGCTCTTGCCGATATACTTGATAATGGATGCACTGACACCGGTCTCCTCCTTCACTTCACGGAGGGCCGTTTCTTTATACTCTTCGCCAGCTTCTACTGTTCCCTTAGGCAAAACCCATCCCTCATACTTGTTCTTGTAATTCTTATAAAGGACGAGGATTTTCCCTCGAAATATAACCACACCGCCGCAGCTCGTTGCTTCAATCATTGCAATTCCTCCTGGTGTTGGTGTGAACCTGATCTGCGTCTGTACCGGACGAGTCCTTTACAGGGCCCGCGTGCGTCCCGCTAATTAATGTATGCAGCACTGCATCTGTTGTCCCGGTTACGCAATCATAACTGGTCTTAGTATACAACTTTTGGAAAGGATATGCAAGGCTTATCTGCTATTTCAGGGCTGGCAGGTATTGGGAGACAGGGTTGGGCAAACGCCGGACAGCCATGCTGATACCGGTATCCGGCCAGGCTTTAATCCAGGCCGTTCATCCCTTTAAATACTTTCTCCGCGGTTATGGGAAGCTCCCGTATTCTCACGCCCACTGCATTGTAAACCGCATTGGCAATGGCCGGGGACGGGGTGTTGATAACCACCTCGCCGATGGATTTAGCGCCGAATGGGCCGGTGGGCTCGAAGCTGCTCTCAAACTCCACCTGCACCCTGCCCACATCCAGACGGCTGGGCACCTTGTACTGCATAAAGGAATTCTCATGGACCTTTCCGTCCTTTGAGTAGCTTACATCCTCATACAGGGCCATGCCGATTCCCTGGACCAGACCGCCCTCTGTCTGAACCCTTGCCAGGTTTTCATTGAGAGGTGTTCCGCAGTCCACAGCGGCAGCAAATTTGATTAATTCCACCTGGCCTGTCTCCAGATCCACCTCCACCTCGGCGGCTCCTGCCATAAAGGGCGGCGGGGATATGGGCGAGGAATGGGACTGGGTCACCTGAAGGGCGTCCTCATTGGCGCACTGGACCCTGTTCGCCAGGTCCTTTATGGTGATTTCCTTCCTGGTGCCGTCCGCCTCGCAGGCCAGCTTATATACCCGCTTTCCGTCAAACTCCAGCTCATCCGCTCCGGTTTCCAGGTATTTGGCTGCCTTGTGGAGAATTTTTTCCTTCAGGGCTTCACATGTCTTTACCACTGCTGTTCCGGTCAGATAGGCAGTGCTGGAAGCATAGGAGCCGGAATCATAGGGTGAAATGTCCGTATCAGCCCCAAATACCACAATATCGTCCAGCTCGCAGCCCAGGCACTCGGCAGCCACCTGGGCCAGCGTGGTGTCGCAGCCTGTTCCCATGTCGGCGGCACCGATTATCAGGTTGTAAAAGCCGTCGTCGTTTATCTTAATGGTGGCGCCTGCCACATCCACCCCGGATATGGAGGAACCCTGCATGGCCATGGCAAGTCCCACACCGCGCACCTTTGAACCGCTTACCTGGCGTCTGGGGTATTTTCCGTCCCATCCTATCATGTCCTTAACCCTGGCCACACAGCGGTCCAGAGCGCAGCTGTCCGCTGTCTCACCGTAATAGGCCGGCATCACGTCCCCTTCTTTGACCATATTAAGTTCCCTGAATTTCACCGGGTCCATGCCCAGCTCTGCCGCCAGCTCGCTGACCGCTGATTCCACGGCAAAGATTCCCTGGGTTGCCCCGTATCCGCGGTATGCCCCGGCCGACATCCGGTTGGTGTAGACCACGTCATAACTGAACCGGAACGCCTCAGGCGTGTGGTACAGCGGAATGGATTTATGGCCGGACAGGCCCACTGTGGTGGGTCCATGTTCCCCGTATGCCCCTGTATTTGACAATGTATATACATCCATGGCTTTCAGTATACCGTTGTCATCGCATCCCAGCTTCACCCGTACCTCCATCTCATGGCGGGGTGAGGACGCAATCTGAGACTCATAACGGCTGTAAATGATTTTGGCTGGCTTTCCTGTTTTCCAGGTCACGATGGCAGGGTACACCTCTGCCACAACCGTCTGTTTTGCCCCGAATCCCCCTCCGATTCTGGGCTTGATGACGCGAATCCTGGATTTGGGTATATCCAGGGCATGGGCCAGGATTCTTCTGGTATGGAACGGAATCTGAGTGGATGCCACCACATTTAACCTTCCATACACATCCAGATGGGTGTAGGCCCGGAAGGTTTCCATCATGGCCTGCTGGTTGGCCTTGGTGTGGTACACCCGCTCTATCACATGGGTACAGCCTGCAAATGCCTGTTCCAGATCCCCATGACCCTCAATGCCTGAGGCGCAGAGATTGCGTCTGTTGTCAGCTCCCACATCGCAGAGACTCTTCCAGTCCTCCTCCGGGTGCACTAGTATCTTTGCGTCCTTGGCATCGTGCATGTCCAGCACAGGCTCCAGGACTTCATATTTTACACGTATGAGACGCATGGCATGGTCCACCACAGCCTCATCCCTGCCTGCCACGATTGCCACCGCGTCTCCGGCAAACCGCAGCCTGCGGTCCAGTATGAGCCGGTCATAGGGACTGGGCTCCGGATAGGTCTGCCCCGCCATGGTAAAACGGCTCTGGGGCACATCCTTCCATGTGAGAATGCACTCAATACCCGGTATCTTGGCGGCAACGCCGCAGTCTATCTCCTTAACCATGGCATGGGCGTAAGGGCTTCTGAGCACCTTTACCACCAGGCAGTCCTTTAATGCCAGGTCGTCCGTAAACACCGGCTTGCCTGTCACCAGGGCCCTGGCATCCTTCTTGATGAAGGGAGCGCCTACCACACGGTAATTTCTTCCGGCATATGCACCGCCTGCGCTGCCGCATGTGCCGCATGTGCTGCCGCATGTACCGCATATGCTACCGCATGTACCATCCGTACCGGCGCATGTGCCGCATGTCCTGTCAGATGTCTTATTGTCTGTATATCCCATCTGCTCACACCTCCTGTTTCGATTCCAGATATTTCTTAACTGCCCGCAGCTGGGACATATATCCGCTGCAGCGGCACAGGTTGCCGGCCAGATACTCCTTGATGGCCTCCTCATCCGGGTTTTTAAGCTCCCGCTCCATGGCCAGCACATTCATGATGAAACCGGGGCTGCAGAATCCGCACTGCTCCCCGCCTTCCGCTGCCAGAAACATGCCGAATTCCTCTGCTTCCTTCTGAAGTCCTTCCAGAGTGGTGACATGGCGCCCGTCTGCCCTGACAGCCAGGATGGAACATGACAGCACAGGCTTTCCGTCCAGCCATACGGTGCACAGGCCGCAGTTGGCTGTCTCGCAGCCGCGTTTCACGCTGTAGCAGCCCAGGCTTCTCACTAAATCCAGAAGAAGGTCATCCGGCTCAGCCTCTGCCTGCACATTTTTTCCATTTAACCGAAACTCTATATTCATCCTTTGCTTACGCTCCTTCCTGTCAGTCTCTCCATAAGGCGTCTTGTATACACAGCAGCCAGCTGGCGGCGGTACTGTCCGCTTGCCCTCGTATTGCTGCCATAGGTAAAGGAATCAGCCGCCTCCCCGGCAAGCTGCGCCAGACTGTCATACCCGTCGTCCTTGATTTTCACGACCTGGGCCCGTCCCGGCCTGGCTCCCACAGCCACATACCAGTCATTGCCCCACCGGGATACACAGCAGGCTATGACCGGGAAATCCGTTTCCGAATTCCTCTGGGTGGTATAGGCTGCTTTTCTTCCGTCTTTTTTTATAATGATGCGCACCAGAATATCCCTGTCATCCCGGCGCACAGGCCGTTTGGCAAATTCCTCCAGAGGCACTATGCCTCCGTGATAAAGCTCCACATATGTATCCAGGGCCATCAGGCAGGTCAGGATGTCGGAAAATCCAAAGCGGCTGTAAATACTGCCTCCCACTGTAGCCAGGTTGCGCATCTGAACGCCCACGATATGGCGTGTACATTCCTTAAAAACGCCTCCGAAATACTGGTCAAGCCCCTGGTCTGTCTCCAACTGGCGCAGGGTGCACATGGCGCCAATCCTGAATTCTTCCTTGGTTTCCTCGATTTTATCAAGTCCCAGGCCGGACAGGTCCACGATGGTACGTTTGGTCACACTGGTCATCTTAAGCCACACCATGCCTCCCACAACCAGGCTGCTGCGCTTCTGGCATAGTTCATACGCCTCGGACAGACTGTCCACTTTTACATAATCCTCTGCTCGGAACACGTAGATTCTCCTCTCTTGTCAAATGCGTGAATACACGCCCTAAAATAAAGCAAACAGGGAGATTATATCATGAAATCTCCCTGTTTTCTACATATACCGTTATTCTTTAAAATAATAAATGCATGAACAATGCGCTGATTGGTATGGCCACAATGGTCCGCTCAAAGAAGCAGACAATCAGTTCCTTCAGAGATACAGGTATCTTCGTTGACATCATGACCACGATGGTCTCAGAAAAGAAGATAATCTGCACCATGGACACGGTGACTACCATGTACCTGGCCCCCACGGCCAGGGTGCCGACCTTATCGGCAATCATCAGCACGGGTAAAAACATTTCCGCGATTCCAACCGGAAGGGAAGGCGCAATCTCAGCCGCATTGGGAACCTGTAACAGGACAAGCAAGGGTTCAAATAATTTGCCAATCCAGTTAAATACCGGGGTATAGGTGGCGATGAGCATTGCTATGATTCCCACGGCCGTCAGAAGTGATATTACCTTTGGCAGCACATAACAGCTGTCTAAAAGGCTGGACCGGATTTCTTTCAGAAGATTGGGCGCAGTGGCCGCTTTCTTGACCGCCCTGGAGGCTCCTGTCTTAAGCACTGCCCTGGCAGGTACACGCTCCGCCAAAATCTCTTCCTTTGTCTGCTGCCGTCCGTCTGCAAACACAGACGCCTTGCGGGACAGCGGGGGAATTCTGGCCATAAAGAAGCTGACTATAAGAGTCACCAGCAGCGCAATAAAATAAATAGGCAGAAAATATTCCGAAAGGTCTGCTGTCTCTATCACCTTATAGGCAAATCCCACGCTGACCGCGCTGAATCCCGTGGCGATGAGAGCCGCTTCCTTTTTCGTATAAATCCCCTTCTGATACAGCTTGCTGGTAATCAGAACCCCCACAGAGGCAGAACTGACAAAGGACGCAATGGCATTGACAGCACTTCTTCCGGGAATCTTAAACACAGGCCGCATAAGCGGCTCCATCAGGCTACCGATAAAATCCACGATTCCGTAATTCAGTAAAAACGGCATGAACACAGCACTGACCGGAATAATCCAGGCCACGTCCGTGGCAATGGAGTATACGGTTTCTCCTATGTCGGGACTGACGATGGCAGCCGGTCCCTCAAAGGAGGGAAAGGTGTAGTGCAGCATCAGAATCAGGGCGAATATACTGCCCAGCAGGTAAAACAGCGGATGCAGCACCGAATCCTCCTGATAATACCTGTAAACAGCTGAATCCTTGTTTTTGCAGAAATATTTTCCGTATACGCTGGCCAGGCCGTTTCCCATGATGATAATTCCTCCCATCCAGAGTCCCGCAAGTCCCAGGCCGGCTTTGATATTCTTATATATGATGCCGAAGGTGACATCCGTGCTTCCCCTTACAGTGACCGGGACAAAAAAGATGATGACTGCAATCAGGGTGAAAATGACTGCCTTTACTATCCCGCTTCTCCACTGTTCCCTGGTAAGCACCAGTGCATCTAATACCGAGTTGTCATTTAGGTTCCCGTTCACATTATTGTCATTTTCCATGCCTTATCCTCCATTGCAGCTGCCGCTATTTTGCCTTTTTCTTCACTGCCAGGATGGACAGATATTCAAATACAATGTTGGCTGCCAGATAAGCGGTTATCTCACCGTGGTCATATGCGGGCAATACCTCCACCAGGTCAAATCCCACAAAATTCAGGTCCTTTATTTTTCTTACCAGATCCAGGGCTTCCAGGGAAGTAAAGCCTCCCACCTCCGGGGTGCCTGTTCCGGGCGCATAAGCGGGATCTACGAAATCAATGTCAAAGGTCAGGAAGCAGGGCTTATCCCCCACGCGCTCCAAAATCGTCTTAATCAGGGTCTCTAAGCCCATCTCCCTTACCTTGTGGGCCGGAATCAGCTTCATTCCCAGCTCTGCCGCCATCTTATGCTCATCCGGGTCATACAGGGAGCCGCGCATTCCCACCTGAATGGAATGGGACGCATCTATCAGATTTTCTTCCAAAGCCCTGCGGAACGGCGTGCCATGGTTATATTTCTGGCCAAATACCTCATCACATAAATCGGAATGGGAATCAAAGTGCACCAGGGCAACCGGACCGTACTTTTTCGCAACCGCGCGAAGCTCTGCCAATGTGATGGAATGGTCGCCGCCCAGTACGATGGGACATGCATTTTCCTTAAGAATATTGGCAACCCCTTCTTCAATTGCCTGATAGGTGGGATGTATGTAGCCAGGAGTCACATTGAAATCGCCTATGTCCCCGCCCTTTAACCCGTCCATAATGTTTACCTGCATGATTACATTGTTAGGCTTCATCATGGCTGAGATATTCCTGATTGCATTAGGGCCAAAGCGTGAGCCGGAACGGAAGGAGCTGGCGGTGTCAAAGGGAGCCCCTGCAATAGCGAAATCCAGACCTTCTGCCGAGTCCACCTTCTGCATTCTCATAAATGTTCCCATATTACAAAATCTTGGTGATGATAAGGCACTTGCCGGTTGTTTAATATCTGTCATTATATAACCCTCCATATTATTTAACTGTATTTAATTTGATTCGTGCGCACTTTTAGTTTTATTGGACTTATTGTCGGCAATTTTCCGTTAACAACAGCATACCATCTGGAAGGCCTTCTGTGTTATATTAATACTTGATATGTTATATGGAAAATCATATAATTAGGTAGGGACTATATAAAAGCTGCATATATGACAGAGGGGTTATCTATGGATATCAAATATTTTGAATATGTAATTGAAATCGTGGAATGCGGTTCCATCAACAAGGCGGCCCAGAATCTGCAGATGCTGCAGCCGAACCTTAGCGTATGCATCAAGAATCTGGAGCAGGAACTGGGATTTCCCATCTTCCGCCGGCAGCACAGCGGTATACGCCTCACCAATGAAGGTGAACTGTTTCTTAAATCCGCCAGGAAGATTGCCACGGAACTGGAAACCATCCACAACATTCCGTCCATGTTCAGCCACAAGGACAACCTTTCCATTTCCTGCACCTATTCATTTGACTTCATGAACCATTTTCTTAAATTCAAGAAGAAAAAACCGCCCACAGCCTGCGAGGACTCATTTAAGGAAACCGGCCTGATCCAGACCATCCGCGATGTGGTGGAACAGCGGTACCGGATGTCCCTGTTTTACTGCTTTGACACGGTCAGCGATACCTATTACGCCCTTGCCAAAAAGCATAATCTGAAGCTGATTCCCATTGCCCGCAACCGTCCCCTGATCCTTCTGGCATCAAAAAAGAACCCCCTTTCACGTAAGAAGGAGATTCCTTTTGACAGTATAACCGATTATAAGTTCATCATGTATGAAAATTTTAAGTTTGACGAATGGCTGAAAATTCTGAACTTTAAAAATGACAATAATATCTTATATGTGTTCGACCGGGGCGGCCTCATCGACGCCATCCGCCAGAGCCGGTATGTCACTGTGATGATGAAACGCTTTACCGATACATACAGCGAGGACTGCGTGGAGATTTCCATTGTGGACGCTCCCTTTGGCATGGACGCCTACTGCCTGTATCACGCCTCCTACACCATGAATTCCAGGGAGAAGCAGTTTATCCGGGAATTAAAGGAGCTGTTTGCGGATCATCCTGCCGATCGGCCCATATAGATATTCAACGGCTCATATAGATATCAAAGAGCTGTCTGGCTATGGGGGCGGCCGCCTTCCCCCCGCTGCCGCCTTCCTCCACCAGAACCGTCACCACCAGCCGCGGGGACTCAGCCGGCGCAAAACCGGTGAACCAGGCGTGGGTTTCCTTTCCTGTCTCAAACTCCGCAGACCCTGTCTTGGCTGCCACCGTATAAGCATCCGTGCGCACAGCCGACCCTGTTCCCTCTGTGACAACCGCCCTCATAAGCTCCGTAAGTCCTGCCGCCTCCTTTGCGCTCATAAGGCTTCCGTACGCGGCGGGCATGAACTTTTTGATGGTTTCATCCCCTGCGCTGACAACAGAGTCCAGAAAATAGGGCTTCATCAGAGTGCCGCCGTTGGCTATGGCAGCCGTAATCATGGCATTGTGAAGGGGAGTAATCTGGGTCGTCCCCTGTCCGATGGAGGTCTGCAGAATTTCCCAGGTTCCGGCTCCGGGTTTCATGTTGTAGGCGCTCTCCTTATAGGGAATCCCGCTCAGGGGAAGCGGTCCGTTAAAGAGAAGGTCCCCGGCGGTGCTGTTCCACTTTCCCAGGTCCATTGTAAGGCCCAGGCTGGCAAATGCGCCGTTGCAGGAATTGGCAAAGGCCAGGGTGAAATCCTGATGGCCGTGAGCCGTACTGTGATAGCACTTAATCCGGTATTCCCCGTTCTCGTACACACCGCCGCAGTCAAACTGGTAATTCTTATAATCCGCGGGATGTTCCCGCATATATTCCAGCGCAGTCACTATCTTAAAAGTGGAGCCGGGTGGGTAAAGACCCTGGGTGGCCCTGTTTAAAAGCTGGCCCTCCTTATTATCCTGGGCGGTCAGGGCTTCCCAGTCCCCCAGCAGGCTGTTGGGGTCGTAACCGGGCTTGGATACCATGGCAAGTATCTTGCCGGTATCCGGCTCCATGGCAATGACCACGCCCTTCCTGGCTCCCAGCGCGGCATAGGCAGCCTGCTGGAGTTCCGTATCCAGGGTGGTGTATACATCATCCCCCGGATTCTTATTGCCGGTCAGTTCATTTCCCACCTGCTCCATCAGATTCACATGGGAGGTCAGCAGATAGAAATTGGCCAGGGCCTCGATTCCTGTCTTGCCTTTGGTGGAATAGCCCACCGCATGGTCAAAGATATCCCCGAAGGGATACACCCTTGTCTCGTTTCCCCCGCCGTCCATCTGGGTCTGGGCCAGCACCGTGCCGTCCGATGCCAGAATCCTGCCCCTCACGATGCGGTCCGAAAAGCTGTCCAGCCTTGCGTTGTAGGAGTTGTTGATTACATCCTCGCTCTTTACCTGGAGGAAATATCCCAGATAGGCTGCCAGCCCCAGGAACAGGGCCACCACCACATAGGTGATGCCCAGAATGCTGCGGTTGGATTTTGAGTTGGGCTTTGGATTGGGCTTTGGCCCGGCATCCGCCTTCTTCATCACGGCATCACCTCCTCTCCGGTTTCTTCCTCATCGTTGCGTTTCAGAATGTAAAGCCCCTGGATAATGCCAAACAGCAGGAAGGTTCCCAGGATGGAGCTTCCTCCGTAGCTGACAAAGGGCAGCGTCACTCCTGTGGACGGTATGAATTTGGTCACCCCGCCAACCGTCAGGAATACCTGCACAATATACTCCACCCCCAGGCCAAATGCAATCAGCTTGTAGAACACGGCCTGCATTCTGGCTGCAATCATCATGAACTGGATAAAACAGCCCAGGCAGATAAGAAGTACGCAGATGGCAAAAATGGCTCCCATCTCCTCTGACACCGCTGAAAAGATAAAATCCTTCTCCACCACCGGTATCTTTCCCGGCATTCCCTGGCAGAGTCCCATGCCAAACCATCCCCCTGTGCCAATGGCAAAAAGGGACTGGGTAATCTGGTATCCCTTGTTCTCTATATCGGCCCACGGATTGCTCCAGGCCGCCACCCTGCGGCGCACATGGTCAAACAGCTGGTAGGCTGCCAGGGCGGCTCCTGTTCCCAGGGCGCTTCCCGTTATCAGATACACCCAGCTTCCTGTGGCAACAAACAGCATCAGCAGGTAAGTGACAAAGAAAATCAGGGCGCTTCCCAGATCCTTTGACAGCACCAGAACCAGAACATGAGCGCCGGCCACGGCCGTTGTCAGGAAAATGGTTTTGAAATCCGTGGACTGATAGAACATGGACGCCACAAAAAACACAAAGGTCAGCTTCACAAATTCCGACGGCTGGATGGATACTCCTGCTATGGTAAGGGACAACTGGGCGCCGAAGCTCTCGTTTCCGGCAGCCCATACCACCAGAAGAATCAGGAGCCCTGCCCCCGCATATACCCACTGAAGCTTATAAAGCTGCCATACCCGCTCCATGATATAGGGCACCAGCCAGGCCAGGGCCGCGGATATGACCACAATGGCAAACTGGCGCAGGGCCTTGTCCAGGCCCTTTGCCATGGACAGCCGGGTAAGCATGATAAAGCCCACGCATAACAGCATACAGGCGTTGTTTACCAGCAGTCTGGACACATTCCGGTACAACAGGCGGTACAGGTAAATATAACACAGGAAAAAGACCACCTGCGCCCCGTAAAATGCCAGAAGCATGGCCTGCATTCCCTCGTCCTCTGTCTTCAGGAACATGACCAGGTATGCCAGAAAATGTATGGCGAACATGGCCCGGTTCTGTCTGGCACATACCCTGCGCTTGCGTTCCATATCCGGGAAGGAAAAGAAGCGGAAATTCGCATAGGTATAGACTGCCATCAGCAGTATCATCAGGTATTTGGATATTTCTACAATCAGATTGGTCATAAGCCTCACTCCACTCCGCGCTTAAAGTGTCCCCTGGTAAAGTCTCTGAAGGGGGCTTCCACATCCCTGCCATATACAAAGGAACCGATGAATGCATCCAGTACCTTTTCTGTCTGCTCTGTTCCTTCTACCGTAAACTGAAGGCGGAGGCGATCCGGCATGAGCCGGCCCACCAGCTTTTCGCTGCCCAGCAGGGACAGGGGCGCTGGATTGTAAATGGTATTATAGCAGAAGGAACAGTGATTCTTTACCGGAAGTAAGGCGCCTGTCCTGTCCTTCATCATAAGTGTTCCCCGTTTATGGGTACATCCTTTCACCGTATTGGTAATGCACTGGGCCGATACCATCATGGGCGCGTTTCCATAGATAATAAGCTCGCTGGCCATCCCCAGGCCGCGGCAGGCCCCAAGAACAGGCTCTATCTCACGGCTGTTCAGCTCCCAGGGCATGGTGAGCAGGGATGTCCCCATAGAGGCCAGCACCTCTGCGGACCGGCTGTTCCAGCCATATACCGAGGCGTCCATGCCAAAGGGAAGGGACGTCTTTTGATTTTCCTGTTCCATAAGATCCTTCAGCCATACGGCCTCCTCCAGCGCTCTGATCAACACGCCGTCAAAGCCTGCCTGGCACAGCAGGCGGCGGTTCGCTCCCAGGTACCTCTGGGCATGGGAACGGAATATCTGCGGAAGGGCCAGCCAGCACTGTTTTCCCCTGTCGTGGCAGCGGTCTGCAATATCCCTCCACTGGTCCGGATTAAAACCGTCCGCATCCAGATAGACCACCGATATCTCACCGCGGGCCAGCACAGGAGAAAGCTGGGCTGTTTCTTCCAGGAAGGCGGTGAGGACAGACTGGGATTGCGGGGCCGCGGTTTTGGTGGGAACAGGCCGGAATTGCGCTCCTATGCCCCCTTCACCTGTCAGCACCCTGGCGCCGGTGAGCTTTTTCTCCAGCTCCTGAAAGCCGGTGCGGCGCAGCTCATTGAGGGCCTGGACCGGAAGGAATAAATCTCCTTCTATTTGGGCTGTAAGTGTCTCGAAGCTAAAGGGGCTCCCGCCCGTCTTATTCAGCTGTTTTAATACCTTCTCCCGGGTCATGGGCTGATGTTCGGCAGCCTGGGGCGCCTGGCCCAGAACCTGAACCTTTTCCCCGCGGCTCTCCAGCGTCAGGCGGCTGGGTTCTCCCTCTGCCAGCTCCACATGCCCCCGCACCTTCTCCTTCAGTTCGGCCACCACATAGGTCTTATCCAGATATTCAAAGAGTTTCTGGTTTCCCTCCCTGAACTCCGGTTTTTCCTTCAGCGCAACCATGCCCCGTCCATTGTGCCGGGCATAGTAGCCGTCTGTGAACCCGCCTCTGTCAAAGAGATCCAGGAGCATTTTCCTGTCCTCGGGCTCCACGAAATATCCGTCCCTCCCCTGCTCCAAATACCGGTCCACGTACTTGCGGTAAATGCTCACCACACCCGCCGTATATCTGGGGCTTTTCATCCTGCCCTCTATCTTTAGGGAGTACACGCCTGCCTCTATGATATCCGGCAGGATGTCCAGGGTGCATAAATCCTTCAGGCTCAGCACGTATCTCTCGCTGCTTTTATTGAGAGGGGATGGGCCTGTCCGGCCGGAGGCGGCCGGCTTTTGGTTCCGGTTCTTTTTTCCGGTCTGTTCTATGATTCGGGACCTGGCTCCTGACTGGCCGGCCTGCTCAGGCGCGCAATGTTTGTCTTTCTGCCGGCTTAAATTTCCAGGCTCATACACTGTATAGGGAAGACGGCAGGGCTGGGCGCAGCGTCCCCTGTTTCCGCTTCTGCCGCCGATAAGGCTGCTCATAAGGCATTGCCCTGAATAGCAGTAGCAAAGGGCTCCGTGTACAAAGCTCTCTATCTCTATGTCTGTCTCATCATGGATCCGCCGTATTTCCTCCAGCGACATTTCCCTGGCGGTGACTACCCGGCTGCATCCCATTTCCTTCATCATCCTGGCCCCGTATACGCTGGTCACTGTCATCTGGGTGCTGGAATGAAGCTCCAGCCCCGGAAAATGCCGGCGCATGAAAGCCAGGGCTCCCAGATCCTGGACGATGACACCGTCCAATCCTCTGTCGCAGTAGGGACGCATGTAGTTTTCCAGCTCCTCCAGCTCATCTTCCTTGAACAAGGTATTGACTGTCATATACAGACGGCGTCCGTGCAGATGCACATAGTCGATTGCCTCCAAAAGCCCCTTTTCATCCGGGTTATCCGCGTAGGCCCTGGCTCCGAACCGGCTGCCCCCCATATAGACCGCGTCAGCTCCTGCTGCCACTGCTGCCTTCATACTGTCAAATGACCCTGCCGGTGCCAGTATCTCTACCTGTCTCTTCTCCATTTTGTCCAACCTTTCCTGAACTGTTTCCCTGAAATAAAAGATGCCTCACGTATCCCCATGAGACATCCCCCTCGTAATCTTCTTATCTTCTTCCACCTTTGTGGGAACCGGCTTTTCTGGCTGCCTGCAGTGCTTTTCTGGCAAGCTCCTCATCCGTCATTCCCCCTGCGGGCGCCGCCGCAATGGGTTCCGCAACAGGCGCAGCAGGCGGTGCCGCGGTTGCCGCTGCCTGAGCGGAAGCTGCCGTCATTCCCCTGCCTGCTTCTGACGCCGGGTTTAACACCCGCAGTGACGGAGCCGGCTGCTTCTGTGCAGTCTGGACTGCCGGCGTGTCCGGCTGCTGCGCGGATGCGTCTGCTTCCGGTGTCTGCGGCACGGCCTCCGGCTGGGATGATTCCCGGGCACCGGAACCGGAAACATATTCCGTCCGGGAGGCATTCAGTGTGATGCCCGCCTCCACTTCCACGGTTTCTTTTATCTCCTCCACTGCCTGAACTACGGCATTATTTTCCGTATCAGCGGATGGGTTATTTCTGAGATTCTGAAGGTTTTCCCTGGCTTCCTTTAATTCGCCTTCCAGCTGGGCGGTCCGGCGGTTCAGACGATCCATCTCCCTCTGGCGCTCCTCCAAGTCCTTAAGCACTGCCTCCAGCTTCATCTGTGTGCTGACCAGCTCATGCTTTAAGCTGTAGGTCTCCTTCTCCATATCGTTCTTCTGACGCTCCATTCCCTCGCCCCATTCCACGGCTTTGAAATAATCGTCTGCTATATTTAACTCCGTCATGACCATCTGGTAATCCGCGCTCTGTTTAGTGAATCCCGGTACCTTCCTCATGGCGCTGTTTTTCTCGTTTACGTAGCTGGCAGCTTTCTGGAGATAGCTCTCATCCTCGCTGCCGCCCAGTGTGTATACTTTTCCGTCTATTAAAACTTGGGTGTAATTTTTTGTATCCATTCTGCTCCCCTGCTTTCCTGCTTTGCTGGTTTGTGGCCTGATGATTTGTGTGGCTGGTTTCCGCGGGCCTGCTGATGCGCCGGCTGGTACGCGGTGCGTCTGCCGGTTTCTTAGTGCGCGGCTGATTCCAGAGGGCGTCTGCCTGGTCCGCTGATGCGTCTGCCTGGTCCGCTGTGCGCGTTCGATTCCGCTGCGCTCCATCTCACTCACGGGCTTCGCCCTATGAAAAAAGACATGGGCAGATTTCCTTATGTGCCGGCACAACGGCAATCTGCCCATGCCTTTTTTCGCACTGCTCATTGCCTACGTGGACATTATACCACACCCCCAGCCTTCTTAACAAGGCGGTTTCTGCATTTCTAGCCCCAGGTGGCGGCAGGCTGTCTCGGTGGCCATGCGGCCCCTTGGGGTGCGGTTGATTAGACCGTTCATAAGGAGGTATGGTTCGTATACCTCCTCCAGGGTTCCTGAGTCTTCTCCCAGGGCCGCTGCCAGAGTATCTAATCCCACGGGGCCGCCGGAGAATTTTTCTATAATCATCAGCAGGATATTCCTGTCGTTCTGGTCCAGTCCCAGCTTGTCTACATCCATGATGTCCAGGGCAAAATCAGTTACCTCCCGGGTAATAACGCCGTCATATTTGACCTGGGCAAAATCCCTGACCCGCTTTAACAGCCGGTTGGCCAGCCTTGGGGTTCCCCTGGAACGTCTGGCCAGCTCCATGGCTCCCCCTGCTTCGATTTCAACGCCCAGGACCCTGGCGGAGTGGAGGATAATGATTTTCAGTTCCTCCGGCGTATAGAATTCCAGGCGCTGGATCACACCAAACCGGTCCCTTAGGGGCGCGGTGAGAAGTCCTGCCCTGGTGGTGGCTCCCACCAATGTGAAATGGGGCAGGTCCAGACGTATGGACCTGGCAGTGGAATCCTTTCCCAGCATGATGTCAATGGCAAAATCCTCCATGGCCGGGTACAGCACCTCCTCCACCTGACGGTTCAGACGGTGTATCTCGTCCACAAAAAGCACATCCCCCTCCTGGAGGTTATTCAAAATGGCCGCCATCTCCCCGGGCTTTTCAATGGCCGGGCCGCTGGTGACCTTCATATTGGTTCCCATCTCATTGGCAATGATGCCGGCCAGCGTGGTTTTGCCCAGACCCGGCGGGCCGTAAAACAGCACATGGTCCAGGGGCTCCCCCCTGGTCTTGGCTGCTTCTATATAGATGTTCAGGGTGGATTTAATCTTCTCCTGCCCCACATAATCCCTGAGACATTGGGGTCGGAGCGTGGTCTCTATGCGCTCGTCTTCCGCCGTCACTTCTGTTGTTATAATCCTGCGTTCCATTTACACCTCTGCATATCCCAATTTGACGTTTGCCAGAATCCCTACAGGAAGGACAAATGCTTCAGGGACGCCTTCAGCACATCCTCCGAAGTCATTCCGTCCGTAACCTCCACCTGCTTCACTGCCCTGGATGCCTCTGTGTTGGTGTAGCCAAGAGCTACCAGTGCCTGGACCGCCTCCTTGGCCGCTTCCACCAGGCCTGCCACGGATGCGCCTGTATCCGCGGCACCCATGCCGGCCCCGCCGGCCATGTTCCCCAGCACGTCGTCCATGGATATCTTGTCCTTCAAATCCAGAATCAGGCGCTGCGCCGTCTTGTTGCCAATGCCCGGCGCTTTTGCCAGAGCCTTCACATCCTCGCTGACAATGGCAAGGCGCAGGTCGTCGGGACGGAGCACGGAGAGAATTCCCAATGCTCCCTTTGGTCCGATGCCGTTTACTCCCAGCAGCTGCCTGAACATGTCCCTGTCCTGGCTGTGCAGGAAGCCATAGAGCGTCATGGCATCCTCCCTTACCTGAAAATATGTATAAACCGTCACCTCTTTCCCCATTCCCGGAAGCTCCGGGAGCAGGGAGACAGGTACGTGGATGGCCAGGCCCACATGGCCTGCCTCCACCACGATAACGTCTTCCTCAATGGCCATGAGAGGCCCTTTTACGTAAGAAATCATGTATTCTTCCTGTTCTTTCTCTCTCTAATGTCCTGCCCTTCATCATATCATACCCATGAATTCAATGCAAGTCTGCCGAACAAATATTCTGTTTTGGACCAAACTCCGGGCATCAGACACTTGCGTTCCCGGATTTTTTAGTATACACTAACCCATAGGGGCTATCCGGAACTGACCGCTGCTCATATCCGGTTCCCTCTAAAAAGGAGTGACTACACATGATAACCATTAAACATCCTGTTGATTTACCTGACACATATCCTCTGGACCGCATCGGCCCCCTTAAGGACCTGCTTTTTTTCGATATAGAAACCACTGGCTTTTCCGGCGACACATCCCAGCTGTATCTGATCGGCTGCACATACCACGACGGCTTTGGCTGGAAGCTCATACAGTGGTTTGCCGACTCGCGCGAATCCGAAAGGGAGCTTCTGACAGCCTTCTTCACCTTCATGGAGCGCTTTAAGATACTGGTACATTTTAACGGAGACGGCTTTGATATCCCCTATCTCCTAAAATGCTGCCGCCGGCTGGAGCTGCCCTATAATTTTGACTGCATAAAAAGCGTGGATATCTACAAAAAAATAAAGCCCTACCGCAAGCTGCTGGGCCTTGAGAACATGAAGCAGAAATCCATAGAACAGTTCCTGGGCCTTGCCCGGGAAGACAAATACAATGGAGGGCAGCTCATAGAGGTTTACCGTGAATACCTGATGACCCATGAATCCTTCCTGTACGACCTGCTGATTCTCCACAATGAGGACGATTTAAAGGGCATGCCCTCCATACTGCCTATCCTGAGCTATGCGGATATGATGGAAGCCCCTTTTTCACTGGAATCCCAGCAGCTTTTCACCTATGACGACATGGCAGGAAATGCCTGCCCCTTCCTCAGCCTTACCTGGAAAAGCCGCTGCGCCATCCCGGTGCCCCTGGCATACGACAGCGCCCCGGTGAGCCTGGAGCTGAACCGGGACACTCTTATATGTAATATTGCCCTCTACCAGGGAGAGCTCAAGTACTTTTATTCCAACTATAAGGACTATTACTACCTGCCCCTGGAAGACACGGCCATTCATAAAAGCGTAGGCGAATATGTGGACAGGGATGCGCGCACAAAAGCCACGGCCCGGACCTGCTACACAAAAAAGCAGGGGCTCTTCCTCCCCCAGTTCGGCGCTCTCTGGTCTCCGGCTCTCATGCAGGAATATAAAGCATCCCTCACCTACGCGGAATATGAACCGGAAATGCTGACCCCGGACAGCATGGCTGACGCCTATGCCAGGCAGATTCTCTCCTATGTGAGCCAGGCAAAGGAACTTTAATATCCTGCACCACACAAAAAAGCCCTGTCAAAAAGACAGGACTCATTTAAACATCATTACCGCATTTTCCTATTTTCTGGGCAAAGCCGCCCGGTAGGTTTCTCCCACCGTATTGCCGGAATAGGCAGCGTACATATGGGTGGTGGTGGAATCGGAATGGCCCAGCATGGCCTGGACCGCATGGATATCGGCGCCGCCCCGAATCAGATGGGCCGCAAAGGAATGGCGCAGGGTATGAGGGGTTATATCGGCCTGGATACCGGCCTTTTCCCCGTAGTACTTGATAATCTTCCAGAAGCCCTGGCGGCTCATGGCCTTGCCGCTGCAATTGGTGAACAGCCACTGGGATTCCTTACCCTTAAGCAGCTGTGAGCGTCCCTTTTCCAGATACACGCTCAAAGCCTGCTTGGCCGGCTTCCCAAAAGGAACCATGCGCTCCTTCTGTCCATCCCTGCAGGTGATATAGCCCACCTGCATGTTAAGATCCGAAAGCTCCAGCCCGATTAGCTCTGACACACGTATTCCCGTGGCGTACAACAGCTCCAGCATTGCCTTGTCCCGTATTTCCTTGGATGTTGTCATGCCCGGCTGGTCCAGCAGAGCGTTGACCTCATTCACGCTCAGTATCACAGGGGCCTTTTTCTCAATCTTGGGCGCTTTCAGGAGCTCCGCCGGGTCCTTGCGGATTCGTCCTTCTTTGAACATGAAATTGAAAAAAGCCTTCATGGATGCCAGCTCCCTGGATATGGTGGTCGTGGCCTTCCCCTCTTTTTCCAAAAAAAGGATATATGAATTCAGACTGGTCTTAGTCACCTTTTCAACTTCTGTTATTCCTTTATCCTCCAGAAAAGACTTAAGCTGCATCAAATCTCTCTGGTAGGAAATTTCCGTGTTCCTGGAGGTCTTTTTCACATCCCTCAGGTAGCTCACAAAGCTTTTTATATCGGACGTCATATCGCTATTTTCCCCTAACCCGTTTCTCACAAAAAGTAGCCCAAAATCGTATGCTGACTATCATTATATCTGCATTTTTCCATAAAATCAAACACATTTTTCCCACTTTGGGCCCCATTTTCAGGTGATTAACATAAAACATACAACATGTTGGAAGGGGGTATTTTTGCATGTCAATATGTTGTAAAGCAATGGTAAAATATTTTTCTCACATAACCCCTGAAAAACATCAGAATCCCTTTTCTTTCAGTGTTTTTACCAGCTCCACATAAAACTCCGTCACATCAAATCCCTTGTAATCCTCACGCTTTAAATCAATCATATCACCGTGGGATATACCTCTGTGCTTACGGTTGGCAATGGTACCTTTAAACTCGCCCCACATGGCGGACTCCGGTGTCACCAGCCCGTCATTTTTCCCATCCACAGCCCGGATGATCAGGTAAGGAAACCATAAAAGGGGATCGCTGAGGAAATCCCTCATAACCGATGCGTAACTCTGGTAATAAACCCCCGGCGCATCCGCCACCTCTTCGTTGAAACAGATGCTGGCTCTTGTGCTGAACTGGTGGGTGGCCGTGTAGAAGTCCGGGTGCGAGTCACCGAACCTGCTGAACCACAAATCAAATACACCTGCAATGGCGCGGTACAGGCCTTCGGGCAGCCTGCACGCGTAGTCCACGAACCGGCAGCCCCGGTGAGGCGTATTGATGGTGGTCAGGGACGCTACCATGGGTGCCGCTCCCAGCCTGGATATGGCATAGCGGGAATCCAGGCCGCCCTTGGAGTGGGCAATGATATTCACCTTTTCACATCCCGTCTCCCTGCATATCTCCTGTATTTTTCTGTAAATATCGCCTGCATTGTACGCAACCGTTGCAAATGCCTCCTGGTTGCCGTAGTAGATATCCGCCCCATACCGGGCCAGCTCCCTTGGAATCCTGCCCCAATAGTTAAAATACCGCAGGTCCCTGAACCCCACCCCGTGAACCAGAAGCAGCGGATACCTGGTGCTGCATATCTGCGACTGGGCGCGTACCTGGCGCACGGATTCCTTGTAGCAGGCAAAATCATATTCCCCGTGTACAATTCTCATGGCATAGAGCAGAACCCCCAGGTTAAGACCCGGAATCCACATGGCTAAGAGCATCAGGATGCGGTATTTGAGCCGCAGCCGGACAGAGGTGAAAAATATGCGCAGGATTCCGTTCCACAACAGGATAAACAGCATGATTGCGCTGTAGATGCCGTTTATCCACAGAACCCTCTGGTCATGTACGGCCCGGTACGCCTTGGGATACAGCCATAAAAGGACGGCTGCCTGGGCAGCGAACCCATACAGGGCGCTGTAGCACAGACTCCGGCCGCCTTCCATGATGGTCACCCGCCATGAGGCAAAGAAATCTTTTTTTCTGGGCATGATATTGTAAGCCATCCAGACCAGCCAGGTACAGGCCAGCCCCACAGCCAGAAGCCCTGTCCGCACAGCCGGGCTAACGGCTCCCTCCGGCGGCCAAATCCCTCCTGCCCATACATAGGCTGCCAGGGGTATATTCACTGCATATGGTATGTACAAAGCCAGGAACAGCCGCTTTAAGCAGATTCGTCCCGTTTTTTTCTTCTTCACGTACATCTCTCCTTTTGGATTCCTATAATAACAGCAGAAGCGTACCTGCGGTCAGAAGAACCAGACCTGCAAAGGATTTGCGGTCCAGCCTCTCCCCCAGGAATATTCGGGAAAACAGTATGGTCACCAGAATGCTTAACTTGTCAATGGGTACAACGACACTGGCAGGCCCCTCCTGCAGGGCCCTGTAATAACACAGCCAGGAGGCCCCTGTGGCAAATCCCGAAATAACGAGGAAACACCAGCTCTTTGGCGCGATTCTACCCAGATGCTTCTGCTTTCCCTGAAGGAATACCAGGAGCCAGGCCATTGCCAGCACCACGCAGGTACGGATGGCTGTTCCCAGGTTGGATTCCACTCCCTGTATTCCAATTTTTCCCAAAATAGCTGTAAGGCTGGCAAATGCAGCCGATAAAAGGGCAGCCCCAAGCCATCTTCTGCTTCCTGTCTTTTCCACTCCTTGCTTCCGCTTCTGAATCATCATCAGGGTGCCTGTCCCAATCAGGGCCATGCACAGGATTTTCATACCCCCAAGTCCTTCCCCCAGTATCAGGGCGGCCAGAAACATGGTCAGTATGGTACTGGATTTATCAATGGGGGCCACCTTGTTCACATCCCCCAGCTGAAGGGCCCTGAAATAAAACAGCCAGGAAGCCCCTGTGGCCACGCCGGACAGTACCAGAAACAGACAGGTTTTGGCGCTTATGGTTCCTATGGAACCAGCTGAACCGGTAAGGAACACCATAATCCACGAAAACACAAGAACCACTGCGGTACGGACCGCGGTGGCCAAATCCGAGTCCGTATCCCTGACGCCGATTTTCGATAAGACGGCAGTCAGGCCGGCGAACACAGCTGAACCGAACGCATACAACAGCCATTCCATATTTGCTTCCCCTTTTATCCTTTGTATCCTCTGCTCCCCTATGGAAAAAGCCCCCACAGGAAGGGTGAAACGAAAACCTCCAGGAACGCCCCTGCGCCGGTGATAATTAACAGCAGAAGTCCCGGCAGGATATGGAGCTTTTTCTGAATCTGGCCTGACCAGCCTGACAGCACGTACCACACCAGGAGATAGACCAGACCATGGGGCAGGACCGTACATAAAAATGCAGCGATTCCCAACAGTCCCTTGCGGATGGTCAGCACAGACAGAACCACTGCCAGGCTCATCCCTGCGTAAAAGGTCAGGAACCCAAACAGCATCTGGCTGCACACAGTAACTCCGGCCAGCCACCCGCCGCAGGTCTCCAGGGCCCTCTGCCTGAATACAGTTATATATTCCTTTACTCCCCTGTTTCCGCTTCCGAAGGAGCCCGCTGCTCCCAGGATACACCCCTGCACCGTGGGACCGCCAAATGCCAGCGCGGCTGCCGTACCGCAAAAAATCCCTGCCGTAAAACAGAACAGCAGCCAGTCCTCATAGGTGAGCGTCCCCAGACGCAGCCTTAACCACCTCATTCCCATGCATTATCCTCCTGTCCCAGTTTACAGGTAAGAAACATATCAGCTGCAGCTTCTCCCCCACTACTGTATGACAGAAATACATGGTTTATGACTTAGCCCTTGACCATGGTGTCCTTCTTATCCTCAGAACGGTATTTTCTGGCATAGGCCATAATGGCGGCAATGGTCTTGCCGTCCGTAATCTTTCCTGTGTATATCATGTCCTCCAGCTCTCCCAGGCTGCATGGAACCACATTGATCACCTCATCCTCATCCAGATTCTGATGGGAGGGAATCAGGTTGTGGGCCACGAATATGTCAATGGCCTCATCGCAGAAGGCAACGGTTGTGGTAAGGCTCATAAGGTACTCCAGGTTCTCCGGTGATTCCACCCTGTATCCTGTCTCCTCCTCCAGCTCCCGGAACGCGCACTCCACCTTGGGCTCCCCCGGCGCATCCAGCTTGCCTGCCGGAATCTCCAGGGTGTAGCGGTCCAGGGCATTGCGGTACTGGCGCACCATAAGGATTTTTCCATCGTCGGCAACAGGCAGGACAGCCGCCGCACCATCGTGATGGATGAAATCCCACCTGGCCTCATGGCCGTTAGCCAGGACCTTGTCCTCGTATATCTTAAGAATGTTTCCCTCATATTTAAGCTGGCGGTCCAGCCGTATCACCGGTATCTGCGTATTCTTTTCCTTATCTTCCATGTCTGTTCCTTCCTCTCTGTTTTGGTTTGATATTATTGTCCTACTTCATGCTCTGGGTCTTCTCATAGCAGGCGTCCGCCGCCTTGATGAGCGCATTTCTCAGTCCGTGCTCCTCCAGGGCTGATACGCCCGCAATGGTGGTGCCGCCCGGGGAACACACCTCGTCCTTTAACTGGCCCGGATGCTTTCCTGTCTCCAGAATCATTTTTGCGCTGCCCAGGACAGTCTGGGCTGCCATGGCATAGGCAGTCTTTCTGGGAAGGCCGTATTTGACCCCTCCGTCAGCCAGGGCCTCAATAAACATGTACACAAAAGCAGGCGAACTGCCGCTGACACAGCCAACTGCGTCCATAAGCCGTTCTTCCACCATCTCCACCCGTCCGCAGGAGGAAAATATGTCCCGTACGGTTTCCTTTTCCTCCTCTGTGCAGGAGCCTTCCCTGCAGGAAATGCCGGTCATGCCTTCTCCCAGCATGGCAGGCGTGTTGGGCATGGCTCTTACCACCCGCACATTCCCGCCCAGGCGCTCTGTGATATTGGAAATCGTGACGCCGGGAGCCAGGGATATCACCACCTGCTCCGGCGTTACCACATCCCTTATCTCCGAAAACACCGCGTCAAAATACTGGGGCTTTACCGCCAGTATCAGATACTTCACCGCCTTTGCGCATTCCCTGTTGGAACCGGCATGGGGCACCTTTGTCCTGGCTGTCACTGCCTCCATCTTATCCTGATGGGCCGCTGAAAATATCATATCCTCCGGTCTGTGCGTCTTGAGAAGCCCGTTTAAAATGGCATTTCCCATGTTTCCCATTCCTATAAAACCAATCTTTACCATCCTCATACCTCCTTGTCATGAACATTCAAACCGCAGCAAAGCCCCGGCAGACTGCCTTCTGCAGTGCGCCAGGGCTCCCGGGCATACATGATGCCTCTTCATTCATCAGTCAATATTCCTCAGTATATCACAAAAATCAAAGGTAGCAAAGTAATCCTCAGGAGTTTCTGCCCTGCGTATCATCTCCACAGTGCCGTCCTCCTTTAACAGAAGCTCTGCTGACTTCAGCTTTCCGTTATAATTATATCCCATGGCGAATCCGTGGGCGCCCGCATCGTGGATAAACAGAAGATCTCCCTTTTTAATTTCCGGAAGCATGCGGTCAATGGCAAACTTATCGTTGTTCTCGCACAGGGAACCTACCACATCGTACATGCGGGTACATGGCTCATCCTCCCGGCCCATGACCGTGATGTGATGGTAAGCGCCGTACATGGCCGGCCGCATCAGGTTCACGGCGCAGGCGTCCACGCCCACATACTCCTTATAAGTGTGCTTCTCATGGATGGCCTTTGTCACCAGGGCGCCGTAAGGCCCCATCATGAAACGTCCCAGCTCCGTGCACAGAGCCACATCATCCATACCGGCGGGAACCAGAATCTCTTCATAGACCCTTCTTACGCCGTCACCAATTGCCAGGATGTCATTGGGCTCCTGGTCCGGACGGTAGGGGATTCCGATGCCGCCGGACAGATTGATGAACGCGATATGGACGCCTGTCTCCTCTTTCAGTTTAACAGCCAGCTCAAACAGAATCTTTGCCAGCATGGGATAGTATTCATTGGTCACCGTATTGCTGGCCAGGAACGCATGTATGCCGAAATGCTTTGCGCCCTTTTCCTTCAGAATCTTAAATGCCTGGCCAATCTGCTCTGCGGTCATGCCGTATTTGGAATCGCCGGGATTGTCCATGATGTCATTGCTGATTTTAAACAGACCGCCCGGGTTAAAACGGCAGCTGATGGTCTCCGGAATATGTCCCAGGGTTTCCTCCAGACACTGGATATGAGTGATATCATCCAGGTTGATGATGGCTCCCAGCTTTTCCGCATAGGCAAATTCCTCAGGAGGCGTATCGTTGGAGGAAAACATGATGTCAGAACCGGAAAAACCGCATGCCCTGGACATCATAAGCTCTGTCATGGATGAGCAGTCCGTGCCGCATCCCATGTCTTTCAGTATATTTAACAGGAAAGGATTGGGCGTGGCCTTGACCGCAAAATATTCCTTATATCCCCTGTTCCAGGAAAACGCCTGCTTAAGCCTGGCGGCATTCTCCCTGATTCCCTTTTCATCGTAAAGATAAAAGGGCGTAGGGTATGTCCTCTCAATCTCCCTTAATTGTTCCAGTGTTACAAATGGCTTCTTATCCATTATCTATGTGTCTCCTTTCCCTTTTTGCGCAAAAAGCCTGTCAGGAAGTACAATATGTTCAATTGTACTCCCGGGCAGACTTCCTTGTCCAGTGTTTTTTAGTTATGCTCTACTCGATATTAATAACTCTCATAATATTGGTCTGGGTGGCTGCCTCATGGCGTCTTGCGTAGGTTACGACTCCGGCTGTGATGACGGCCAGCTCGCCTTCCTCCACAAGACCTCTGTTCTTAAGCTCCTCCACCGAGTTCTCAATCAGTTCGTCCGTGGACTCTGCGCGGCGGGACCATACCGGTACCACGCCCCACTGAAGCTGCATCTGGCGGACCGTAGCCATGCTGGGGGACATGCCGATGATTCTGGCGCCAGGTCTCCATTTAGAGAGCATCTGGGTGGTAAAGCCTGTAATACTGGGAGCGATGATGACATCCGCATCCAGGTCATGAGCGGTTGATACAGAGGCAAAACACACTGCATTGGAAACATTCTTCATGTTCTGCTCCGTCACCTTCCTCTGGCGGTACCCTGCATAGTCCAGATGCATCTCTGTCTCCAGTGCAATGGAAACCATCATCTTAAGGGCGTCCACAGGATACTTGCCCATGGCTGTCTCACCGGAAAGCATCACCGCGTCCGTGCCGTCATACACTGCATTGGCAACGTCCGTCACCTCGGCCCTGGTTGGCCTTGGGTTGCGGATCATGGAATCCAGCATCTGGGTGGCTGTGATAACAATTTTACAAGCCTCGTTGCACTTGCGGATAATTTTCTTCTGGATGTGGGGAACCTTCTCTGCCGGTATCTCCACGCCCATGTCGCCTCTGGCTACCATGATGCCGTCCGCTGCCTCGATGATGGCGTCCAGATTCTCGATGCCCTCCGCGTTCTCAATCTTTGCAATAACCTTCATACTGGAACCCTGCTCATCCAGCATGGCCTTGATTTCCTTAATACAGTCAGCTGTACGTACAAAGGATGCCGCGATGAAGTCAAAGCCCTGCCTGATTCCAAAACGGATATCCTCTTTGTCCTTATCCGTCAGGGCCGGAAGCTTAATCTTTACATTGGGCACATTGACGCCCTTCTTCTCTCCCAGCTCTCCTCCGTTGATGACCTCACAGACAATGTCTGTATCCTTCACCTGGCGCACTTCCAGCTCAATCAGTCCGTCGTCAATGAGAATCCGGTTGCCCGCGGCAACATCCTCATTCAGTCCGCTGTAATTGATATAGCCGATGGTATCGTCACCTACCAGCTCCCTGGTGGTCAGGGTATAGGTCTGGCCTTCCTTCAAAGTCACCTTTTTGCCGTCCTTAAGCTGCCCTGTACGGATCTCCGGTCCCTTGGTATCCAAGAGCGCTGCGACCGGAATATCCAGCTCCTTGCGCACTTCCTTTAACAGCTCCAGGCGTCCCTGATGCTCGTTGTAGTCCCCGTGTGAAAAGTTAAAACGGGCCACATCCATACCATTCCTGGCAAGCTCCATCATAATGTTTTTGTCGCTGGTATTGGGGCCCATGGTACAGATAATCTTGGTTTTTTTCATGTTTCTTCCTCCATAAAATTGTGAGAGTTAATTGAAAGTTAATAGTGTAACGGCAGATTCAGACGTGAAAGACGGAATCATGATTTGGGGGAATCCGATTTTTTCACGTGCTGGTGTGTATATAAATGATCCATGCAGTACTCATAGCTGCCTTCACATTTTGAACAATAGCGGAACTCCATGCCGGGACTTTCCTCGTCGGTCCTGCCGCAGACCGCGCACTTGTGGTGGGTGCGGTTTACGGGCCGCATGGTCTTTACCTTGAAATCCTGCTTGCGCTTTACTTCCTTTGGGCTGTATTTCTTAAAGTCCTTTGTCATCAGGAAGAAAATGATGAAGTTGGCAAGGGACAGGAAAATGGCGATTCGCTGGGGTAAGCTGCCGTATACGAACCCGAACACCAGGAAAAAGGCATCAAACAGCGCCAGCCATTTGGCCTTGATGGCAAGTATAAAGTAAATATAAAAGTATTCCTCCGGGAACATCACTGCGTAAGCCAGGAATATGGACATACTCAGGTAAGAGGTGTTAAGGTGCATATCCCATCCCCAGATAAAGTATACAATAAACTCGGCAAGTATGATGCCGATGGCTCCCATAAAAAAGAACACGTTAAAGCGGAACGCTCCCCACACCGCCTCCAGGGACCGGCCCAGTGAATAGTACATGAGCGCCGCAAAAATAATCCAGAAGGGGCTCAGTGTGGGCGGGTACAGCAAAAATGTCACCAGCCTCCAGACCTGTCCGTGAAGAATAGCCTCCGCGTCCAGACTCAGGTACCGGGTAAAGAACATGGGGTCCATGTACATCATGACAAAACCCATGACATACATAATGATAATGTAATACATCAGGTTGTGAATGGCATATCTGCCAAACCGGCGCTCAAGCTTATTAAAAAATCTCATCCTATCATCCTTTTCATTTGCCTGTGTGGCTTTATTTAAAACAGGTCTTTCTTATTAAATATATACGCAACAAACAGTGACAGCAGAAGGGTCAGGCCCAGTACTATGGCAAATCCGTAGGGACTGTCCGCAAAAGGCATGCCATGAGAGTTTACGTTCATGCCGTAGAAGCTGGCAATCATGGTTGGTATGGACAGAACAATGGTAACGGTAGCCAGAAACTTCATGACAATATTCAGGTTGTTGGAGATAACCGATGCAAACGCATCCATGGTGCCGCTCAGGATGCCGCTGTATATGTTGGCCATCTCAATGGCCTGCTTGTTCTCCACGATTACATCCTCCAGCAGGTCCGTGTCCTCCGGGTACTTCTTTATCTTCTCAATGCGCAGCAGCTTTTCCAGCACCACCTCGTTGGAACGAAGGGAGGTGGTAAAGTATACCAGCGACTTCTCCAGCTCCAAAAGCTCAATCAGCTCCTCGTTCTTCTGGGACTGGTGGAGCTTGCGCTCAATGACTTCACTCTTTTTATCAATGATTCGGAGGTATTGCAGGAACTGGGTGGCATTTTTATAGAGAATCTGCAGGATAAACCTGGTTTTCATGAAGGTGTGGAAATCCCTCACCCTTCCGTCCATAAAGGAAGTGAGCACAGGCGTCTCCTCCAGGCAGACCGTAATCAGCACATCCTTGGTGGTGATGATAGCCAGAGGGATGGTGACAAACCAGTCCTTGCCGTTGCGCTCCTCTATGGAAGGAATGTCCACCAGAATCAGGGTGTATTCATCCTCCACCTCTATACGGGACCGCTCTTCCTCATCCAGAGGCGCCCGCAAATGGTCCGGATCAATCTGATAGGTATCTGCGATGTCAATGATTTCTGAGGCTGTAGGGTTTGTTAACGCAATCCAGCAGCCAGGCTGCATCTCTTCCTTTTCGTGCATAGCACCGTCTTCGGTCTTAAAAATCCGTATCATGCGAACTCTCCCCCATTCTGAAATTATACGTTCTCATTATAGTGACTGCCCCCGCTTTTGTCAAATGAAATAGCCTTCCATTTTATATTATACCGAATATTTTTCAGGGAGAATACATAAATTTTACCTGAACAGTAAAAAGGGAACCTTAGAAACATGCACAATTTTCGCCATTTCTTCACGATTTTTTAACGCCTGTCCCCAATTGTATTTATACTTATTTTATGTTAAACTCTACTATGAATGTCCAGCGTCTTATCGCCGGAATTTGTTGCATAAGTCACAGTATTCCCCATAAAACTGTATTATGATACATGTAAAACAGCTTTACGGTCCCCCAGTACTGCCGGACATGGTTTTCCCCCATGGAGCGGCGGAACAGCCGTCAAGTTACAAAGGAGGTCAGGGTAAAACCCCGCATATATGAAATTACATACAAATACCCTTACGCTTGGAATCGACATTGGTTCCACAACCGTCAAAGTTGCACTGTTAAATCAGGCTTCCCATATAGTATTCTCCGATTATGAACGCCATTATGCCAATATACAGGAAACTCTGGCGGGACTTTTAAAAAAGGCCCGTGAGATAACCGGACCCATTCAGGTAATCCCTGTTATAACCGGTTCCGGAGGGCTCACCCTCTCCTCCCATCTGGAGGTTCCCTTTGTCCAGGAGGTAGTGGCCGTGGCCTCTGCGCTTCAGGACTTCGCGCCTCAGACCGATGTGGCCATCGAGCTGGGCGGTGAGGACGCAAAAATTATTTATTTCACCGGAGGCATCGACCAGAGAATGAACGGAATCTGTGCGGGAGGCACCGGTTCTTTTATTGACCAGATGGCGGCCCTGCTCCAGACGGACGCTTCCGGCCTCAATGATTATGCAGAACATTATAAGGCCATATACCCCATTGCGGCCCGCTGCGGTGTGTTTGCAAAATCCGACATACAGCCCCTGATTAATGAGGGCGCCACCAGGGAAGACCTGGCTGCCTCTATTTTCCAGGCCGTGGTCAATCAGACCATCAGCGGTCTGGCCTGCGGCAAGCCTATCCGGGGAAATGTGGCGTTCTTAGGCGGTCCCCTCCACTTCCTGCCTCAGCTTCGGGAAAGCTTCATCCGCACCCTGCGCCTGACGCCGGAGCAGGTTATTGCGCCGGATCACTCCCACCTGTTCGCTGCTGTGGGGGCAGCCATGAATCCCCAGGATAACCAGGAGGCTATTCCCCTGGAGACCCTGATTCAGAGACTGTCCTCAGGCATTAAGATGGATTTTGAGGTCAAGCGCATGGAGCCCCTCTTTAAGGACCAGGAAGACTATGACCGGTTCTGTGCCCGCCATGCCAGCAACCATGTAAAGAGCGGGGACCTGTCCTCCTATGAGGGGTGCTGCTACCTGGGCATTGACGCCGGTTCCACCACCACCAAGGCTGCCCTGGTAGGCGAGGACGGCACACTGCTGTACCGTTTCTATGACAATAACAACGGAAGCCCTCTGGCCACTGCCATCCGGGCTATCCGGGAGATAAAGGAACAGCTGCCTGAAACCGCCCGTATTGCCTACTCCTGTTCCACCGGTTACGGCGAAGCCTTGTTAAAGGCAGCCCTGATGCTGGATGAGGGAGAGGTGGAGACCATATCCCACTACTATGCGGCTGCTTTCTTTGAGCCGGATGTGGACTGTATTCTGGACATCGGCGGACAGGATATGAAGTGCATCAAGATTAAGGACGGCACAGTGGACAGCGTACAGCTCAACGAGGCATGCTCCTCCGGCTGCGGTTCTTTTATCGAGACCTTTGCCAGGAGCCTGAACTACAGTGTGGAGGATTTTGCCAGGGAAGCCCTGTTTGCCAAAAATCCCACGGACCTGGGCACCCGCTGCACGGTATTCATGAATTCCAATGTAAAGCAGGCCCAGAAGGAAGGAGCCACCGTGGCCGACATTTCCGCGGGTCTGGCTTATTCCGTTATTAAGAACGCATTATTTAAAGTAATTAAGATAACAAATGCTTCCGACCTCGGAGAACACGTGGTAGTCCAGGGAGGCACTTTCTACAACGATGCCGTGCTCAGAAGCTTTGAAAAAATATCAGGATGCCCGGCAGTACGCCCGGACATCGCAGGCATCATGGGCGCCTTTGGCGCTGCCCTCATTGCCAGGGAACGCTATCACATGGCCAGTGAACCGGAGACCTCCATGCTCTCCCTTGAAAAGATCATCGGCCTTAAGTACAGCACCTCCATGACCCGCTGCAAGGGCTGCAACAACCACTGTGTGCTGACCATCAACCAGTTTGGAAGCGGACGCCGCTTTATCTCAGGCAACCGCTGCGAGAGGGGTCTTGGCCTTGAAAAGGCCAAGAAAGAGATTCCCAACCTGTTTGATTACAAGTACCACCGGATGTTTGACTACGAATCCCTGCCCATGGACCAGGCGGACCGCGGTACGGTAGGCATTCCCAGGGTGCTCAACATGTATGAAAACTTCCCCTTCTGGGCTGTGTTCTTTAAGAAGCTGCGCTACCATGTGGTGCTGTCTCCCCAGTCCACCAGGCAGCTCTATGAGCTGGGAATCGAATCCATCCCCAGCGAATCCGAGTGTTATCCTGCCAAGCTGGTACACGGACATGTGACCTGGCTCATCAAGCAGGGCGTAAAGTTCATCTTCTACCCCTGCATCCCCTATGAGCGCAATGAAAGCCCGGACGCAGGCAACCACTACAACTGCCCCATGGTCACCTCCTATGCGGAAAACATTAAAAATAACGTGGAGGCGCTGGCCGAGGAAAACGTGCATTTTATGAATCCCTTTATGGCGTTTACCAACGAGGAGATTCTCACCGATACCCTTGTAAAGGAATTTTCCAGGACATTCCAGATTCCGGCTGCCGAAGTCAGGATGGCTGCCCATGCCGCCTGGCAGGAGCTGACTGCCTCCCGCGATGATTTGATGAAAAAAGGCGAGGAGACTCTGGCCTGGCTGAAGGAACACGGAAAGAGGGGCATAGTCCTGGCCGGCAGGCCCTATCATGTGGACCCTGAGATTCACCACGGTATACCGGAGCTGATTACCTCTTATGGATTTGCCGTCCTCACCGAGGATTCCATATCCCATCTGGGCAGGGTGGAACGGCCTCTGGTGGTGACGGACCAGTGGATGTACCACTCCCGCCTTTACGCTGCTGCCAGCTTTGTAAAGACCCAGGATAATCTGGATCTGATTCAGCTCAATTCCTTTGGCTGCGGGCTGGATGCAGTGACCACGGACCAGGTTGCCGATATCCTGACCCATTCCGGCAAGATTTATACGGTGTTAAAGATTGACGAGGTCAATAACCTGGGAGCTGCCAGAATACGTATCCGCTCCCTCATCGCAGCCTTAAAGGTAAGGGACCAGAGACATTTTGAGCGCAGGGTGGTGTCCAGCGCCTATCACCGGGTGGTGTTCACCAAGGAGATGAAGAAGGATTACACCCTTCTCTGCCCCCAGATGTCGCCCATTCATTTTGACCTTCTGGAGCCGGCTATCCGCTCCTTTGGATATAAGATTGAGGTATTGCAGAACCACAACAGAAACGCAGTGGACGTGGGACTCCAATATGTAAATAACGACGCCTGCTACCCGTCCCTCATTGTCATCGGACAAATCATGGACGCCCTGCTGTCGGGCAAATATGACCTGGACCACACGGCTGTCCTCATGAGCCAGACCGGCGGCGGCTGCCGCGCATCCAACTACATCGGCTTCATCCGCAGGGCCCTGGAAAAGGCGGGAATGCCCCAGATACCGGTCATCTCCGTCAACGCCAACGGCATGGAGACAAATCCCGGCTTCACCTTCACCGTGCCTCTGCTGACAAAGGCCATGCAGGCCATTGTGTACGGGGATATCTTCATGCGGGTGCTCTATGCCACCCGGCCCTATGAGGCAGAACCAGGCAGTGCCAATGCCCTTCACATGAAATGGAAGGCCCGCTGCATTGCCTCCCTGTCCAAGAAAAACGCGGCCATGATAGAATTCGGACGCAATATAAAGGGGATTATCCGGGATTTTGACGCTCTCCCAAGGCTGGATGTAAAGAAGCCAAAGGTGGGCATTGTAGGGGAAATCCTGGTGAAATTCTCACCTCTGGCCAACAACCACATTGTGGAGCTGCTGGAATCCGAGGGTGCCGAGGCAGTGATGCCGGATTTGATGGATTTCCTGCTGTATTCCTTCTACAACAGCAACTTTAAGGCCGAGCACCTGGGCTCCAAAAAATCCACCGCCAGACTGTGCAACGCAGGCATTGCCTTGTTGGAGTATTTCCGCAGGACAGCCAGGAAGGAACTGACGGCCAGTATGCATTTTACGCCCCCGTCAGCCATCAACGAGCTGGCCCAGATGGCCAAAGGCTTCGTATCCCTGGGCAACCAGACCGGCGAGGGATGGTTCCTGACCGGCGAAATGCTGGAGCTGATTCACAGCGGCGTAAACAACATCATCTGTACCCAGCCCTTCGGATGCCTGCCCAACCACATCGTCGGCAAAGGTGTCATCAAGGAACTGCGCCGGAATTACCCCCTGTCCAATATCATTGCCGTGGACTACGACCCTGGCGCCAGCGAAGTGAACCAGTTAAACAGAATCAAGCTCATGCTGGCCACAGCCCAGAAGAACCTGAAAACAGAGAGTTCCCGGGAGGACCGCGGAAACGGAAGGCGTCCCGTGGCTGCCTACAGCCCCTGCCTGGGAACCATGTCGCATACATAAAACGGTGTACGGAAACTACAAGCTGTATCCCGCCATATACGGAATAATGTATATAATCAAACTATAACAAAACCCCTCCGTCCAATAAGGTTATCAACTGATTGATACTTATTGGCGGAGGGGTTTTGTTTATTGCTTTTTAATATATATCCTGCGTCTTACTCCGGAAACAGAGGCACAATCCGTTTTGCGGTCACCTGCACCAGCCCCATATCCGACATCTTGGCATCAGGTATAACCGGAAGGGCAAGGGTTACAATGCGGAGCAAAGGATTTTCCATATTGGTAAGGCCCAGGGCCCTGTTGGCATCCTTCATCACAGCGCTGTCCTCTGCCAGCTCCTCTGCGGGCTTAAGGGACATAAGGCCTGCCAGTGGCAAAGCCAATGTGTGAAGAATCTTTCCCTCCTTCACGGCGCACATACCGCCGCCTGTGCGCGCCAGCTCCTCTGCCGCCATAAGGGCTTCCTCCGGGTTGTCGTACACAATGGTAAGATTGTGGCTGTCATGGGATACCGTGGATGCCAGGGCGCCTGTCTTTGTGCCAAAGCCCCTGACCAGACCCAGGGCTATGTTGTCATTGCCCTCATAGCGGTTGACCACTGCCACAAATTTCAGGTCCTGGTCCCCGCTTATATCTATTCTGCCGTCCTTTACCCAAACCTCCTCGCACACGATATCCGTGGTGGAGAGATTCATGTCATAGTATTTCATCAGATTGACCTTTACTTTTCCCTGGGATACAGGCGGATGGATGGTAAAGTCCTCCGCGGCCAGCTTCCTTACGTGGACTGAGTTGGCTGACTCCAGAGGATAGGATTTGTCCTCAATTTCTGCCAGCAGCCTGCCCTCCTGTGCCACCAGCTTACCTGCGTAGAACACATGGCTGGGCGTCAGCTCCCTCAAATCATCTACCAGAAGCATATCGGCCGCATATCCCGGCGCCACAGCGCCCAGGTTCTGCAATCCCGCCTCTCTGGCGGAATTCAGGGTGGCGCTCTTGATGGCTGCCACCGGCTCCATGCCGTATCTTATGGCTGCCCTGACCACATCATTGATGTGGCCGTTGTGAAGGATATCATCGGCCTCTCTGTCATCGGTGCAGAGACAGAAGTTGTCAAAGAAACGGAAATCCTTAACTCCGCTCCATATGGCCTCCACATTCTTGGTGATGGAGCTGTCCCTGGCATCCACCCGCATGCCGCTTCTCATCTTCTCCAGGGCTTCCTCCGCCGTCCTGGATTCGTGGCAGGTGTTAGGACCGCCGCACAGATAGGCGGACAGCATCCTTCCCTCCACAAAGGGGGCGTGGCCCTGGAGGTACAAGCCGTGCTCCTCGGCTGTTCTGATAATATCCATCATGCGGTCGCCGCCATGAATCACATCCAGATAATCCATGACTTCCGCCAGCCCCACCACCCGCTCCAGCTTAGCCAGCTCCTCTATCTGGGCCGGCCCAAACTCGGCGCCTGCATGCTCCAGTCCGGGCACAGCCGGCACGCAGCTGGGTATGTCAATCAGCTGGCGCATGGGAAGGCCCTCCGAAGCCTCATGCATATACCGAACTCCCTCAATGCCCCATACATTTCCAATCTCATGGGGATCTGTGATGACCGTGGTGGTTCCCTTGGGAATCACCGCCTTTGCAAAATTCCTGGGTGTCATCATGGAACTCTCAATATGCTCATGGGCGTCTATCAGACCCGGAATCAGGTATTTTCCCTGTCCGTCCACCACTTCTTTCGCAAACTGTTCCTCCCGGCCCGGCTCCTTATACTCCACATGGCTAATGAAGCCGTCATATACATAAACGCTGGCCGGGTAAATTTCCCCGGTAATCACATTGACCAGCTGTACATTCTTTATGGCCAAATCACTTTTTATCTCTCCCAGAGCTGCCCTGAGAAGTGCTCTTTTATCTCTTGGCTGTATCTTCATCTCTATCTTTCCCTTCTTTCAACTATCATTTTGTCTGCAATTCTACTATTTAAACACAAAATACATGACCAGCGGAACAGCCAGCACGTACATGACCGGATGCAGCTCCTTAAACTTACCCGTGGCAGTCTTGATGATGATATATGCCAGAATGCCTGCCGCGATTCCCGCCGCAATGCTTCCGCAGAAAATAACAAACATAATCATGGCAAACGGGCCGAAGGCTTCCGTGAAATCGCTGAAATCAATGTTCCTGATGCCTGATACCATCAAAAATCCCACAAAGATAAGGGCAGGGCCAGTGGCTGCGTCCGGTATCATCAGAATCAGGGGCGAAAAGAACACCATGACAGCAAAGAGAACGGCTACCACAATACTGGTCAGGCCGGTTCTGCCGCCCGCCTCCACGCCTGATGTGGATTCCACAAAGGTGGTGATGGTGGTATTGCCGGTACAGGCTCCCACACAGGTGCCGATGGCATCTACCAGGAAAGGTTTCTGGATTCCCGGCATGTTTCCGTCCTCATCCAGCATGCCTGCCTTGCCGGCCACTCCCAGCACAGTTCCCAGCGTGGAGAAAAAGTCCCCGCAAAAGGCAATGAATACGTATATGATGGCCTGGAAGGACAACAGTCCTTTGAAATCAAAGCAGAATACAATATTTCCCCAGGATGAAACATCCGGTATCTTGGCAAAGGTATCCGGCAGGGTGGTCACACCCAGAGGAATTCCCATCACAGTGACAGCAACAATTCCGATGAGGATGGCCCCGTTTACCCTGTATGCCGTCAGAACGGCAATGATAACCAGACCCAGCAGGGCGATAAATACAGCCGGTTCCTTGAAATTCCCCATTCCGATTCCATTTGTAAAGGTTCCGATGCCCGAATTCTTAAAGCCCAGGTAGGCAATGTAGAAACCGATTGCCGACCCAATGGCCACCTTTATGTTTTTGGGTATGGCCTTGACAATCAAATCCCTTACCCCGAATATGGTCAGAACCACAAAAATCAGGCCGGAAATCAGGGTTATGGCCATGATGGCGCCAAAGGACAGGGTGTTGGACTGGAGCAGGGAGCCGAACATGAAATTCGTTCCCATACCCGTTGCCAGCGCAAAGGGCAGGTTGGCGTAAAAGCCCATAAGCAGGGTAATAAGCGCGCTGATGACAGCACATGTAACCGCAATTGCCTCCTTGGTGATAACCAGCCCGTTTATATCTGTAAAGGATACCGCATCCCCGAAACCAATGATGGCGCCGGGCTGCACCACCAGCACATAGGCCATGGTCATGAACGTGGTAATACCTGCCAGAACCTCTATCTTGACACTGGTTCCCCTTTCTTTTAACTTAAAAAATTCTTCTAATTTTTCCATAGCAATCTCCTTTGTCAGTCAATCTTATCTGAAACGCCTGCCGTCTCAAGCAGAAGCCCCAGCAGCACCCCGGCCCCGCGGGCGCAGTCCTCCCTGGAAGTAAACTCCTCCTTCCTGTGGGACACTCCTCCCTCTGACGGCACGAAAATCATGGCAGTGGGGCACACATCCTTAAAATTCATACAGTCATGGCCTGCCCCGCTCATCAGTTCCATAAAAGAATACCCCTCTGACCGGCAGATATTCTTTATGGCTTCCCGGAGAGGTTCATGACAGCGGCATGGTGGAAGCGCCTGGTCAGGCCTTAGGCTCACCTCCACGCCGTGGAGTGAGGACAGCTCTGCCCCGTACCGCTCCATCTCCTCCGCGATTTCCCTCAGGTCCTCCTGGCGGATGGAACGCAGATCCAGTGAAAACACCACACGCTCACAGATTACATTCCGCGCTCCTGGGTATGCTGTAATGGAGCCCACAGTGGCCACACATGACTCCCGTGCCCCTGCCAGCTCCGTTACCCTGTCAATCCACCGGCACATGGCTGGAACCGGATCCTTTCTGGCCTTCATGGGCGTGGCGCCTGCGTGTCCGCTTTCTCCCCGTATCTCCACCGTATACCGCACCAGCCCGGCTATGCCGCTTACAACGCCAATGGACGCCCCATGGTCCTCCAGCACCTTTCCCTGCTCGATGTGAAGCTCCAGATACGTCCCCACGTCCTCCATCTTACAGGAAGCCAGCTGGCCGGGCCTGCACCCGTAATCAGCCATGGCCTGTTCCAGGGAGATTCCATCCTTATCCACGGACGTAAGTCCCTCAGGGTCCAGTATGCCGCAGATAGATTTACTGCCCACCATCCCATATCCAAAGCGGCTTCCCTCCTCGTCCTTAAAGGCTGCCAGGCGTATGGTCCGCTCTGTGACGGTTCCCTGCTCCCGGATCCTGCGCACTGCCTCCAGGGCCGAGAGGATTCCAAGAGTCCCGTCAAACTGCCCGCCGCCCGGCACGGTGTCGTAATGGGATCCGCACATGACGCATGGCTTTTCAGGCCGGCTGCCGCAAAGCTCCCCGATCAGATTGCCGGCCGCGTCCTCCCTTACGGCAAGTCCGGCGTCTCTCATCCTGGCTTCCAGCCAGTCCTGTGCCTGCCGGTCCTGGGGCGTAAAAGCCAGACGGGTAATGCCGCCGTCCGGGCTGCGCCCAATCCTTCCCAACTCCTGGATATCCGACCACAACCTGTCCTGGTTAATATCCATACTCACACCTCCTCTGCTGCGCAGTATGGGCCGTACCGGAATCTGTTTAAAAATTCAGTTTCTAGTATTCCACGATTTCGCCATACAATGCTATAATATCACTATTACTCATATTGTTATCTTTGTCAATACAGTTTTTCAGGATTCCCGGGCAGGCGCTCTGTCATGAACCGTATGGAGGAGCTGTCAGCGCATCAGGACGCGGAAGGCTGACACGCTGAGGCTGACACACATTTAAAGGAGGACGAACTTGACAACCAGAGGACATTCCAGAAAGAAAAGAAAACAAACAGGCATCAAATGGCTCTATATAACGGCGGCAGGACTGGTATGTGCCGTAATCCTTGCCGCCATCCTATTTAAAATCAAGGCCGGCAGCATGGATTCCCGGCGTCCGGCCGGGACAGACGCCTCACAGGAGATTGGGGCTGCCGGAGACAGGGCAGGTGACGGGACAGGTGATCCCCCAAATTCTGAGAACCGGCCGGATCCTGTAAGTCTATCGGATAAAACCAATGCAGACAACACAGATAACGCAGATATCCGGGCCGTCATCAGCCAGATGTCCCTGGAGCAGAAGGCGGCCCAGCTCTTTATCATTACCCCGGAAGCCCTTACCGGCTTTAAGACCGTAACCCAGGCAGGGGATGCCACATACAAGGCATTGCAGGAATACCCGGTGGGCGGGCTTATCTATTTTCCCCAAAACCTGCAAAACCCAGGCCAGCTTAAAACCATGACAGCCAAAACCCAGGAATTTGCGTCCGGCCTGAACCAGCCCCCACTGTTCCTCTCCATTGACGAGGAAGGCGGTAAAGTGGCCCGTATCGCAAACCACCAGGGCTTTGATCTGCCCAAGGTGGATACCATGGCTGAAATAGGAAAGACCGGGGATACTTCCAGGGCATACGAGGCAGGTTCTGTTATCGGAGGATATTTGGAAGAATTTGGAATTAATTTGGACTTTGCGCCGGATGCAGACGTACTGACCAACCCGGACAATACCGTTGTGCTGGACCGCTCCTTTGGTTCGGATCCGGTTCTGGTAACACAGATGGTAAAGGCCTACATGAAGGGGCTGGAAGAACACCATGTCTATGGGACTCCCAAACACTTTCCGGGCCACGGGGCCACAGAGGGGGACAGCCATAAGGGATTTGCTTATACCTATAAGACATGGGACGAACTGGAGCAGGCAGAGCTGGTTCCCTTTGCCGGCCTGATTCAGGACAACACGCCCTTCATTATGGCAGGCCATATCTCTCTGCCTCAGGTTACAGGAGACGACACCCCATCCTCCCTGTCCTCCCAAGTGCTCACAGATTACCTGCGGGAGACTATGGGGTATAATGGAATCATCATCACCGACGCCCTTAACATGGGAGCCATACAGGACAATTATCCCCCGGACCGGGCCGCTGTCATGGCCCTGCAGGCAGGCGCTGACCTGTTGCTCATGCCCGCTGACTTTAAGGAAGCTTATAACGGGGTACTGGATGCAGTAAAAACAGGAGAATTGACAGAGGAGCGCATCGACCAGTCTCTGACCCGCATTCTGGGCCTAAAACTGACCCTTCCCCGTCACAAACGCTGAGAATCACACCTGAACATTTCCTCCCATCTATACAAGGGGACAGGTATAAATAGAACAAGTATAATAGAACAAGCCGCCCTGCCTTCGCAAAGCGGCTTGTCCTGCCTTCTTCTACAGATCGTTCTCTTCCAAAACGTTCCTTATCCAATCAGTTCCCTGATATAAGCGGCCAGCTTCTCATCTTTACATTTTCCAAAGAACAGTTCCCCGAACTTTTCTCCTGAAAACGCGCCTTTCACCAGTTCCTGGTCCAGTCCCTTAAAGATTTCCACCAGATCCTCCCTGAAGGAAGCCTTTCTCACATCATCCAGAATCCGCTTGTTTCTCTGCTCCGGAACAGCCCTCTCCCTGGGATATCCCTGGCCGGAAGGCTCGCAGAACAGCTTCTCAAATATATATTCCAGGTTCAGATCGCCGCCCCAGCCAAATCCCTTGGCAAATGGAATGGCAATGGCGTTCCCGTCGTTAATCTGGGCAAATGTATAGGCGTCCAGCGCATCCTCCACATGGCCGCAAATCACGCCCGGGAATGAGTTGCAGGCCAGCATGGCTCCCTCGCCCGTGCCGCAGCCTGTAATCACATAATCCGCCGCCTTTGCGTTCAGCAGGGCTGCTGCCAGAATTCCCACCTGTACATAGGTAAGCTGCGCCTCATCCTCTGCTGTGTACATGCCGTAGTTGTCCACCTCAAAGCCGTACTGGTCAGCCACTTTCTTTAAGGAATTGTAGATCATGCCATTCTTGGCGCCCTGGCTGTTCTCATTAATCAGTGCTATCCTCATGTCTCCACCTCTCAACTTTATTCTTTTGGTTTTTCCTGATATTGTAAGCATATCTCCCAAAAGATTTTCTGTCAATAGATATATAACCAGGCATCATTGCTTCTTCTGTTCCCGCGCCATTTTCTCCATGCGCCACAGGGTCGTCCTGCTGACCCCCAGCTCCTTCGCTATATCCTGTTTTTTCTTCCTGGGCTTCAAATTGGCATACACAATCCCGGTTTCCGGCTGGTCCGTTTCCTTGTCCGGTGTCTGAGTGCCGGGCAGAGGGCCTTCCTTTTTCCTGAATATCTTCAGCATCTGTATTTCCCTGAGTCCGATTTCCGTGGTGTCGCTCAGCACAATCAGGCGCTCGCAGATATTGCGCAGCTCCCTGACATTGCCGGGCCAGCCGTAATGGGTCATCAAATCCACTGCCTCCTTTGACAGTCTGGGGATGGGCTTTCCCATCTCACAGGCAAAGCGGGTCAGGTAGAAATCCACCATTTCCCGGATATCGTCTCCCCTTTCCCTGAGCGGCGGTATAGTGATGTCCAACAGATTAAGACGGTAATACAGGTCGGCGCGGAACTGCCCTTCCTGGATTTTTTCCTCAATATTTATATTGGTAGCAGAAATAACGCGCACATCCACCGGCTGTACCCGGTTGCTGCCGATGCGGCGGATTTCCCGCTCCTGAAGCACCCTCAGAAGCTTTGCCTGGAGCGATATGGGAATCTCCCCGATTTCATCCAGGAAAATGGTCCCCTTATGGGCCAGTTCAAACAAGCCCGTCTTGCCGTTTTTAGACGCCCCGGAAAATGCTCCCGGCTCATATCCAAAAAGCTCGCTCTCCAGAAGGTTTTCCGGCAGGGCCGCACAGTTTAACGCCACAAAGGGCTCTGCGCTGCGCCTGCTCTCCCGGTGGATGCTGTGGGCAAAAAGTTCTTTTCCGGTTCCTGTCTCTCCCACAATCAGCACATTGGAATCCACCCGGCTGTAACGCTTTGCCATGAGAATATTCTCCCGGATGGCAGGGCTGCTTCCAATGATGTCGTCAAAGGAATACTTTGCCGTAAGACCCTGCTTCGCAAGGCTCTGCCGGATTTTAGTCTCTGCCTCAATAATCTGCTCGGTGTAGCGGGCAACAATGATGGCGCCCTTTCCCATCTTGTCCACCAGCACGGGCCTGTATTCCGTATACAGTTTCCTGTCCTTCCACTGGATAACCTCCTCCCGTTCCCGTCCGGTCTCCACCACATCCTTCCATTTAAGGGCAGGACAGACCTCCTCCACGGGACGGCCCGTGTAGTCAGCCTGGGAGGAGAGCTGAAAGGTACGGTACGCCTGGTTATTCAATGCCTGAATCAGCCCGCTGCCGCTGACGGCAATCAGGGCATCGGAACTGGTGTTGAGGATGGTGCTGGTCATCTTGGACCTGGCCCGCTCCATATTGATGGTCCTGGCCGCATCCATGGCCTGCTTCAGGGCCTGCTCTATGGCGATATCCTTTGTGTGGATGTGGACCCGGTTCAATGCCTCTTTATCGCACAGTCCGCACATGGTACCGGCTCCCACAAACACATCGGCGCCATTGGCCCTGGCACTGTGGATGGCTTCCAGGGTGGAGGCCTCGTCATGGACCGTATAATACGCAATCTCCGCCTGGCACAGCTTTTCCAGCTCGGACACAGCGCTCTCATCCATATACCGCACACAGAGGGCTATCTTCTTGGGATGGAACTCCTGTCTGGCGCAAATCAGGGCTTTCAGTATATCAAAGCTGGAGAGCTGTATCTCCACCACATGCTTTTCCGGAAACAGATACCTGAGGCGGTCATAAGTCATGCCCCTGGCCACTAATATGTCGGCGTCCCCGTACCGCGACAGGGATTCCGGTGTGCCGAATACGTGAAGCAGCTCCACCCTCACATCGTCCTGAGGCTCCAGACGGCTCACCGCCGCCTCGAACCTGCTTTTCATATTCATATATGGAATAAACATCCGCACTGTTACCATGAATTCACGCCCTCTTTCCCTCTGTGTCTGCCCCATTTGCGCCAATACGGAAATACGCCGGGAGGAATCAAAGCATTCTCATGCCCTCTTCTGCCGCCCGGCGTCTGTCATGGGCCTGCGCTGCAGGCTGTCTGATTTTCCTACTATTTATTTACCACATTCTGTGGTGCTCCGTCTACAAAATGTTTCAGATTATCCACTGCAATGTCCATAAGTCTCTGTCTGGATTCCCTGGGAGCCCAGGCAATATGGGGGGTAATAATCATATTCTTGGCGCCCAGAAGAGGATTGTCCTCGCGGATAGGCTCTGTGGATACCACGTCCACTGCTGCCCCGCTGACTTTTCCACTGTCCAGCGCTTCCCTTAAGTCTTTTTCCACAATCAGGGGACCTCTGGAGGTATTGATGATTTTTACTCCATCCTTCATCTTTGCAATGGAATCCCTGTTGATGATTCCCTCTGTGGATGGGAACAGCGGGCAGTGCAGGCTGATGACATCGGCCTGAGCCAGAAGCTGGTCCAGGGAAGCATATTTGCAGTTATCTGTCTCCAAAGCCTTGTTGGGATACTCGTCATACGCCAATACCTTCATGCCCAGAGCCTCCGCAATTTTGGCCGTACCCTGTCCAATCCTTCCAAAGCCGATGACGCCGAATGTCTTTCCGGCCAGCTCCACCAGGGGATGCTTCCAGAAGCACCAGTCAGCATTGTGGGTCCACTCCCCTGCCTTTACACAGTCAGAATGCTCCCCGATGTGGTGGCACAGCTCCAGCAAAAGGGCAATTGCATACTGGGCCACTGCGTCCGTACCATAGGTTGGGATGTTGGACACGATCACGCCTGCCGCCTTGGCTGCCGCTGTATCAATCACATTGTAGCCAGTGGCCAGCACTCCGATGAACTTTAAATTCGGACACTGTCCGATGGTCTGCGCACTGATCGGGGTTTTATTGGTATAAACCGCCTCTGCGTCCCCAATCCGCTCTGCAATCTTGTCAGCAGGAGTCCTGTCATATACGGTTAACTCCCCTAATCTTTCAAGTCCCTCCCAGCTTAAATCACCTGGATTTTCTGTATATCCGTCTAACACTACGATTTTCATGACTTATTCCTCCTTTTTCCAATTATTCAATTCTATCCTATCTTATGCGCCACTGTCAAGCACACCTCCGGCACAATGATACTGCAGACGCTGTTTAATCCTCTACCAGCGCCCAGGCCCTGTTGATGACTCTCTTGGTGTTGGCCAGTATGATATCTCCGTCCTCGTCTGCCCACGGCTTTACCTCCAGGGACAATACATAGGGATTTTCCTTATTAAAGAAGCCCTCTTCCTTCAGGACAGTGAAGAAATCCACAAGCTGCTCTGTGTCGTTGGCGCTGTCAGGGAACCCGAACCTTGGGTGCTGGTCGCCGTACGCCTCAAAACCTTCCTTCACCACCGCATTACCGATGTGCAGGTGGGTGATATAGGGACGCAGCGTCTGAATCACGAACCTGGAAGTCTCATAGGTGGTGGGGAAATGGGAAAGGTCCACCAGCAGGCCGAAATTGTTGTGGGTGGTGCGCATATCCGCGGCAAACCTGGCCGCATAAGGAGCCGGCCCGATGAGGGCTGCCTTATCCATGTCAAAGTCAAACACTTCCAGCTCCACCATCATTCCCTTGGTTACAGCATAGCTGCACACAGCCCTGGTGGTCTTAAGCAGCTGGGCATATGCCTGGTCCTTTGTCTCCGGTTCCCATTTTCCTGCCAGGAAGGCAATTCCCTTTGCACCCATGTACCGGGCCTCATCAATGGAATCCATCAGGACAGCCTCGGCCTTCTTCCTGCCTTCCTCGTCCAGATCATTGGGGTTAAGCTTTGGTCCCAGCAGGCGGGGCTGTGCGCCGTAGCACACCTTCATGTGGCTCTGGGCCAGCATATCCCTTACCTTGTCCTTTGTCTCCTGGTCCTCGATATGGGTTATCTCCAGGGCATTAAAGTATTCGTCGCAGCAGATGGTCTTAACGGAATCCAGTATGGGATAATTCACCGGAGGATGGGTCATCCACTGTATGGTTCCTACCTGAAAATATTTCTGAATTGGGTCTTTCATAATTAAATACCTCCTTATTTCTGTTTACAAATCTTGTTTGATTCAATTGCATTAGCTCAATATGTATTTATATATATCAAATGCAGGTACTTGTCACACCAGCTCCCATGCCAGGTTCAACGTACGTTTTGCATTTGCTATAATCACTTCGGGGGATTCATCCTTCCAGGGCTTCACCTCAAAGCTTACAATAGGCCGTTTCTTCTCACCCAGAAATCCGATTTCCATAAGCGTCCTCAGATAATGGGCCAGCTCCTCCACATCATTTTCACTGTCCGGGAATCCGAATCTGGGATGGTTGTCCCCGTATGCCTCACAGTCCGGGCTTTTAATTACCGTGTTTCCCATATGGGCATGAATGATGTAATCCTTCACCGGCAAGATGCTTTCTTCGATGGTCTCATGAATCATGGGGATATGGCTCAAATCCACCAGCAGGCCGAAATTCCCATAGTCCCTCCGGATTTCCCCTGCATAGCGGGCAGCCAGGGCTGCCGGACCGATGAGAGCCCTCTTGTCAATATCATAGTCAAAGACCTCGCAGCAGATGGGCATATTTCCCTTCTCCCCTGCATACCTGCACAGCTGCCTGGTAGATTTAAGAAGCTGTTCAAAGGCCTGTTCCTTTCGTCCCTCGTCATACCGGCCGGACAGGAAGGAAAAACCTGCGCAGCCCATCTCATAGGCTTCATCAATTCCTTCCTTCAGTGTGTCCACTGCCATGGCCCTTCTGGTTTCATCCAGGTCATTGATGTTGAGTCCCGCAGACAAGGTCCTGGACTGGCCGCCGTAAGCAGACACCATATGGGCCGCGCGGATCATCTCCGCCGCCTTTTTCCGGACCTGCCCGTCCTTCATTCTGGCCACCTCCACGGCTTCAAAATAATCATCCCCGCAGATCCGCTCCAGGCATTCCAGGATAGGTCCCTCGCCTCCTCCCAGCTGCGGGTAGGATACGTGGAGAATGATTCCCACCTTCATAAACCTTCTCATGGATTGTTCCATAGGCGCGCCTTCCCTCCTGACTTTTTATACTGGTTTTTAACTTTTTTGTACTGGTTTTCTGCACTGATTTTCCTGTATTACTTTTTCTGTACCTGCTTGCGCTTCATCACTTTTTCACATTTTTCTGCGATGGATTCCGGGCCATAGCCGTATTTCACCAAAAGCTGTTCATAATCCCCGGATTCTGCAAAGTCAGTGGCCCCGATGCGGGTCATGGGTACCGGCATATGCTCTGCCAGGACTTCCGCCACAGCGCTTCCCAGTCCGCCGCAGACAGAGTGTTCCTCCACGGTCACGATGGCGCCCGTCTCCCTGGCGCATTCTATAATCAGTTCCTCATCAATAGGTTTGATGGTATGCATATCCACCACTCTTGCCTGGATTCCCTTTTCTTCCAGAAGCTCTGCCGCTGCCAGGGCCTTGTGAAGCACGGTTCCCGTGGTGATAATGGTCACATCCCCGCCTTCCCTGACCGTAATGCCCCTGCCGATCTCAAATTTCATATCCTCAGGATAAAACACAGGAGCTGCCGCGCGGCTGAGCCTTAAATAGACAGGGCCCTGATGTTCTGCAATGGCAAATACCGCTTTTTTTGTCTCCACTGCGTCCGCCACTGTAATCACCGTCATATTGGGGATGGCTCTCACAAATGCCAGGTCGGTAATGGCCTGGTGGCTGGCTCCGTCATAGGAGTCCGAAAGCCCGCAGTAGGTTCCGCAGAGCTTCACGTTCAGCTTGTCATAGGCAATCAGGCTCTGTATAGGATCTGCCCCTCTGGTGGTCAGGAACACTGCGAATGTATTTACATAAGGAATCAGTCCCTCCCTGGCAAATCCGGCTGACATGGATACCATATCCAGCTCGCTGATGCCCACATTAAAGTAACGTTCCGGAAATGCCTTTCCAAAAATTCCGCTCTTTGTGGAGGAAGCCACATCCGCCTCCAGGCCCACGATCTTCTCATTCTGTTCTCCTAATTCCTTAAGCGCTGCGCCGTAAGCGTCACGGATTGCTATGTTTTCTCCCATTATCTGGCACCTCCTAATTCTGCTTTCGCTTGTGCGTATTCATTATCATTGATGGCCTTGCCGTGCCAGGTGTTCTTTCCTTCCATAAAGGAAACCCCCTTGCCCTTCACGGTGGCGGCAAGAATCAGGGAAGGACGGCCTTTGGTCTTCTTAGCCTCCTCCACGGCCCGGCAGAAATCCTCCACATCATGACCGTCGCATGGTATCACATTCCACCCAAAAGCCTTCCATTTTGCCCCGATGTCTCCCATGGGCATGATTTCCTCCAGGGTGCCGTCCAGCTGTACTCCGTTGTTGTCCAGAATGCCGATGAGATGGTCAGCCCCGAATTTGGAGGCGGACATGGCAGCCTCCCAGATACAGCCCTCCTCAATCTCACCGTCGCCCATGACCACATAGGTATAGGAATCCAGTCCCTTAATTCTGTCTGCCATGGCCATGCCCAGGCCGGCGGAAAGTCCCAGCCCCAAAGGACCTGTGGACAGCTCCACACCCGGAGTTTTATGTACGCAGGGATGGCCCTGAAGCATGCTGTCCATCTGGCGCAGGGTCTTTAACTCCTCCTTGGGGAAAAAGCATTTCTCCGCCAGCACCAGGTACAGCATGGGGGCCGCGTGGCCTTTTGACAGAATCAGGTGGTCCCTTCCCTCCATCTCCGGATCTTCAGGATTCACATTCATGATTTCAAAATAAAGGGACGTCAGTATCTCCGTGCATGACAGGGATCCGCCGGGATGGCCGGTCTGGATGCTGTAAAGCAGGTCAATCAGGTCGTTCCGGAATTTGCTGCATTGTCTCTGTAACTCCTCTTTTCTCTCATTCGTCATCTCTATATCTCCTCCAATTTTTTCTTGATTTCTTCCATACACAGCCTGGGACTGGTAAGGACAGGGCAGCCTGTAATGGAAGCTGTCTCGTCCTCCAGATGGGCCATGGACGCCTGGGCAAGGACAATGCAGTCATAGCCCTTCAGTTCCCCGGCCTTTTCCTTGAGAATCATGTCGTGCTTCTTCATGTCCATGGCTTTCATGGCAAAGAATGCATCCATGCACACGCAGGTGGATATGTCTGCTTCCCTTCCCGCCTTATCCGCCTCAGCCTTAATCTTTGAGACAGTGGGCCCCACCGTGCTCTCTGCCGTGGCCATAACCATGATGCGCTTTCCGTAGAGAACGCTCCTTCTGGCCATGGCATCGTCGATGGCAATGACGGGAACCTGGATAAAAGGCCGGATCAGTTCCACCGCCGGGGTCAGGGTGGAGCAGGTGGTGACAATGATATCTGCTCCTGTCAGCTCCTGGGCCTTCATATCGCAGAACAGACGGTTTCGGTTCTGTATGGTAAACTCCCCAATCTCGTTGGGATTATTGGCCAGAAAATCGTCCCACAGGTTATGTATCTTCACTTCATATCCCAGATAGTTTCTCAGGCTGTCATCAAAGCCCGATGCCACGCTCTTTACCGTATGAATCAACGCAATGCTTTTCATTGTTTCCTCCCGTTTTCTTCCATGTGTGTTATTCACCTGTTTTCTGCATCAGACAGTCCGTCCGTAAACCCGGTCCGCGATGGGCCGCAAATGCCGGATGGCGCCCGCTGCCGCCTCCTCCATGGAAGGAATCTGGAAGATTTCGGTACAGAAATTGCCGTCATATCCGCATTCTTTAAAGGTGGTGAGAATCTTCTCAAAGTCCAGACCGCAGTGGCCCGGATACCGTCTGTTGTTATCTGCCAGGTGTACGTGGATATTGTAGGAGCTGTACCTGCGGATGGCCTCATAGATGTTCTTCTCCTCCAGATTCAGATGGAAAATATCCATCATCAGCCGGAAATTGGGGCGGTCCACACGGTCCACCATGGCAGCCCCCTCTGCCAGGGTATTGATGAAATTCGTCTGCATAATAGTCACTGTCTCCAGGGCAATGTTCACGTTCCTGGGTGCCCCGTAGTCAGCCAGCTCCCGGAAGGCCTCCACTGCCAGGTTTTCGGTTTCTTCTCTGGAAAGTTCTCCGCAGTACTGGCCTCTCACACGTCCGATGTTGATATTGGCTCCCAGAAAGCCTGCAAAATCAATGATTTCCCTGCTCCTGCGGATAGCCTCCTTCCGGATCTCCTCCCTGGGGTTTGTATAGCTTAATCCCAGCTGCCCGAAGATTTCCCCTGTACATACCAGTATAACAGACAATCCGTTCTTTTCAGCTGTTTCTTTCACTTCATTCCAGTCCAGTTTTTCCGGATTCAGGGTCATCAGCTCCACCCCGTCGTATCCCAGCCTTCCCAGGTCCCCGAAGCTTTTCTCCAGGCTTCCCTGGTATGCTGTCACTGAATCAGCGATTGCCACATCTGGTGTGGCCACCTGATAACATAGTTTCATCTCCAAACCTCCTTCAGTGCTTTGCCTTATTAACAAGCAAAAATCGTGCCAATTTCAAAACACGTTGAAACCGTTAAAATCCGTTCCATTTGTCCCAAATATTTGAAACATTCCTTACTGATTCGTCGCATTTGTTTCTTAATGTTTCAATTCGTTTTTTATGTTTCAATTTTTTCCGGCATCAGTGTTTCATTTTGTTGCGTTCCCTGTTTTCCCTGCCTGTTTCAGGGTACAAAAAGGGAGAGGATGCGGCTCCGGTACCCATATGTCCCGTTCCGGTCCTCTCCCGTGTTGATTGGTTTTCTAATGCATCAGCCGTGTTTCAGCCGTGTTTACTGGATTCCGTTGGCAGCCATGAAGTCCTTTTCATAGGCTGTCACATATTCCGTTGCCGTGGCAGCATCCATATAGTTGCCAATCAGTTTGTTCTTTTCCAGATAATCATTCTTCCATGTATCGGTCTCAGCAACCTTGCCCAACTGTTCACTCCAGTAAGCGGCCGCTGCATCGCTCATGGCTGCAGGGGCTGCCACGCCGCGCCATACAGGGACTTCCACATTTTCATAGTCTCCGATTTCGCTCAGTGTGGGGGCATCTGCCAGGTTGCCGGTGTAGCGTTCCGTGGACAGGGCCAGCACAGGAATCAGGGAACCGGCTGTCACATACTCAGAAGCAGCCGCAGGCTTGGAGATAACAAATTCCACATGGCCTCCCAGGGCTGCGGTGATGGCGTCGCCGGTGGAGTCATAGGTGATATAGGACATCACGTCCTTGCTGATTCCGATTTCCTCCAGCATAGCATCATAGGTGGCGATATCATCTCCCTTGGATCCGCCGATGACGATCTTTGTACCATTTTTGGCAGCCTCGATTGCCTCCTTGAAATCAGCATACTTGGTCTGCTCTCCCTTGAAAATAAGCTGTTTGTCAACCGCCATAATGGCCAGGATACGGAAATTGGACGAGCGGTTCTTTGTATTCTGGACCATGGGCATTAAATCGCCGCTGTTAAAGGTGAGAAGGGTATAGTCAGCCTTGCTCCCCTTGGTGGTAGCCACCTCGTTTCTGCCGATTTCACCGCTTCCGTCCGTCTTATTGGTAACAATGATAGGCTGTCCGTTGACCAGGTTTTCCTTGGTCATGATATCGGATATCATTCTTGTGTAGATGTCGCTGCCGCCGCCGGGACTGGATGTAACGGTCCAGTTAATGGTTTCCTTTGGTGTGAATGTGCCGTCGCTGCTGACGGCCTTGCTTGTACATCCGGTTACTGCTGATACCATCATAAGTGCTGCCATTGCCATTACAATACTTCTTTTCTTCATTATTAAATACCTCCTCAAACCATGTTCTTAAATATATGAACAAACCTGCAAGTTACCTTTGTTATGCTACTTTGGGAATATTACATTTGCTGTACCAGCTGCCGAATCATTACAGCCCTATTTGGATGCCCTTGCCTTTTTAAGGACGGCCTTTACCACAGGTGTGCAGATAAATGCCAGGAAAATCAGCATCAGCACGCAGGTAATGGGTCTTGTAAAGAAAATGCCCAGGCTTCCCCCCGATATGATAAATGCCTTTCGCATATTGGACTCCAGCAGCTTAGCCAGCACAAAGGACAAAAGCATGGGAGCCGTGGGATAGTCGTTCTTGACCAGCAGATATCCCAGTATGCCTGACAGAAACATAATCAGCACGCCATACATGGAATAGCTGGAGCTGTAGGATCCCACTACGCACACAATGGTGATAATGGGAATCATGTACTTTACAGGCACGGACAATATCTGAATCAGGAACGGAATGACACCGATTGCCACAACCAGCGCAAATATGTTGGAGAGGAACAGGGATGCAATCAGTCCCCATGTAAATTCCGGTTCATTGGTAAACAGAAGCGGTCCCGGATTGAGCCCCCACATCATCAGGCCTCCTAAAAGCACTGCGCCAGTGCCGCTTCCCGGTATGCCCAGGGCCAGAAGCGGCGCAAATGCACCTGCCGCGGCCGCATTGTTTGCAGCTTCGCTGGCCGCAATGCCCTCTATGGCGCCGGTTCCCAGTTCTTCCTCGTTCTTGAATTTCTTCTGGGCTGCGTATCCCATGAAAGCGCCGGTGGTTGCCCCTGCTCCCGGAAGCACGCCCACAAAGGTTCCCATGACGCCGGAGCGCAGGGCAGGCGGAAGCAGACGCTTGAAATCATGCTTTGTCAGGATACTTCCGCGGATGGTAAGCTTCATGTGGGGCTCTGATTTCACCTCATTGCTGCGCTCCATCACCAGTTTAATAACCTGTGAAAATCCCACTGTGCCGATAATGAAGGGCGTAAAGGGAATGCCTCCCAGCAGGTACATACTGCCAAAATCATATCTGGGAGAGCCTGAGAGAGTGTCCATGCCAATGCTTGCCAGCAGAATACCCAGCATGGTTATCACCACGCCCTTGATGGGATTCTCACCCACCAGCCAGCTGATGGACGTCATGGCGATAAGAAGCAGAGCCGTCATCTCGGACGGGCCGAACTTAAGGCCGATATCCGCCAGGGCAGGTCCTGTAAAGGTCAGGATGATGATGCCGATGGTTCCTCCGATAAAGGAGGCCATATTGGCTGTAAACAGCGCCTGTCCGGGACGCTTCTTTTTGGATGCCATTGGGTAGCCGTCCATGGCTGTGCAGATGGCCGGTGAGTCTCCCGGAATATTTAACAGGATTGCGCTGAAGGCGCCGCCGTACATATTGGAGTAATACAAAGCTCCCAGCATAATGATGGCAGTGGTGGGATTAAACTTGTAGGTCAGCGGAAGCAGCAGGGCCACACCGGCCAGACTTCCGATACCGGGCATTGCCCCCACCACAAGGCCCAGAACCGCTCCCAAAAGGGCGGCTCCCACATTGCTGAAGGTGAACAGCGTGGAGAAGCCATGCATTAACAGTTGTATATTTTCCATTTTGTTTACCCCCTTCTACAAGAATGCTTCAAAAAGCCCCATTGGAAAATGGACCCCCAGCCACATACGGAACACACCGATGGAAATGGCCATACAGACAGCAAGGACAATGAGAGTTTCCTTCCATCCGGTCTTCTCAAACACTTTCAGCCACAGTATCACAAACAAATAGCAGCTGGGCAGCAGACCTATAATAAAGGAACCCGCTATGATTCCAGCTCCCCCTGCTATGACCATCATCTCATCCCGCTCATACCTGGCAGCCTTCTCTTCCTTCAGGGACTGAAAGAAAGAAGCAATACTTGCCAGGAACATGACGATAGCCATGATGGCCGGGAAGAAACCAGGCTGAGGACCGTCCACATCCTCCCAGAACCCCAGCTGTGTAAAACCAACCACTGCAAATACCACTGCAAATACTGCTAACACCAAGGGTACAATCTGCTTTGTACCTATTTTTTTCATGTAAACCCCTCCCTTTTATCAGCAGCCTTTCAGATGGGCCGCCATCTTGGCAGCCATCTTGACCGCATTCTCAAATGCCGAAGTCTTAACAATTCCCTTTCCGGCAATATCGTAAGCCGTGCCATGGGCGCATGTGACGATTGGCGCCGGAAGTCCTCCCGCAATGGTGATGCCCTGGTCAAATCCCTTCAGCTTAAGGGCGATCTGGCCCTGGTCGTGATACATGGTCACCACTCCGTCAAAATCCCCGTTAAAGGCCTTGATGAACAGAATGTCGGATGGGAACGGTCCGTTGGCGTCAATCCCCATCTCCCTTGCCTTTTCAATGGCCGGCGCGATTACATCAATCTCTTCCCGGCCGCACTTTCCGCCCTCGCCGCAGTGAGGATTCAGGGCTGCCAGGGCAAGCCTGGGCTTCTCAATACCGGAATTCTTAAGGGAAACATTGGCCAGTCTTATGGCTCTCATGATGGTATCCACGGTCAGGCTGTCGCTGACCTTGCTAATGGGAATATGGCTGGTTGTCCTTGTGGTCCACAGATCTCCCAGCACATTGATTTCCCCAAACGGCTCCGTGTGTCCAAAGAGATGGGCCATGTAATGGTGCTCGCTCTCAAAAGGACACCCGGCCTGAATCATTGCCTGCTTATTTAACGGGGCAAAGCAGAATCCGTCAATCCTGCCGGCCTGGTAAAGCTCAATGGCTGTTTTCAGCATGTTCAGGCAGGCGCGTCCGCTTTCAATGCTGATGTTGGCAAATGGAACCTGCTCAGGGTCCACATCCCTTTGATCCAGGACAGGCATTCCCTTGGTCCAGTCTGCTTCCTCCACCTTGTCAATGACCTGTACCGGGATTTCCAGACCGCATATCCTGGCACCTCTCTCAAACACCCTGACGTCCCCTATTACCACGGGACGGCAGTATTCATCGTAAAATCTGGAAGCTGCCAGCTTGACAATAATTTCCGGCCCCACGCCGGCTGCATCTCCTAATAAGATTCCTAAAATCGGTTTACCGCTCATAAAAAAATCATCCTTCCTTCTATTTTGGTTTTTATTTCTGCTCTTGACTTATGCCTGTATTAAAAGCAAAAAGCATGCCAAACTTTTCAGGAAGAACGATTTTTTCTGTTTTACCTCCGGGAACCCTTTATTTACGTTATGCATTTTGCATATATCACCATCATTTATCCCCCAATGTATTCATACTTTTCACGGCATAAATGTTTCATCATCCCTATTACGTTTTATTTTTGTTTCATAATGTATTTTTGTTTCATAATGTTTCTCCGTTTCAGCGCAACCCCTGTGCCCGGTGTTTCTTGTCAGCCGTCTAACCCTCAATGCCGTATTTTTTCATTTTTCTCCACAGAGTACTCTTATCAATTCCCAGATATGCGGCTGTCCTGCCCCTGTGATAACCGCACAGCTCTAGGGCGTCCTTCACGGCCTGCCTCTGGGCTTCCTCCAGGCGGGGCCCGCGGCCCGCGGCCTCCGCCGGTACATGACTGCCGGACGCCGGAAAATCCGCGCTGCCGGAACCGCTGTCTGCATGCCGGCTTTCTGCATACTGGCTGTCTGCCCCCTCCCCGTGCTCCCACTCTCCCGGAAGGGCCTGGAGTACATCCTCTGCCCCTGCCCTTGTTTTCTCGCAGAGAATACAGATACGCTCACAGAAATTGCGCATTTCCCTCACATTCCCCGGCCAGTTGTAACGCATCAGAAGTTCCCTGCCCTCCTGGGTTATTGCCTCCAGCCTGCTCCCTGTGCGCTCATGTTCAAACCGCACCATCCGGTCCGCCAGATAAAGGATGTCCTGCTTCCGTTTTCTGAGGGGCGGAAGATTGAGTTCAAGCACATCCAGGCGATACAGCAGATCCTCCCTGAAATTCCCCCGGGCCACCTCCTTCTTTAAATCCCTGTTGGTGGCGCAGATAACGCGGACATCAATGGGAATCACGGTGTCATTGCCCAGCCGGATGATTTCCCTTTCCTGTATGACCCTCAGGAGGCGGCTCTGCAGCTTTGGTGATATATCGCCTATCTCATCCAAAAAAATGGTCCCCTTGTGGGCAATCTCAAAAAATCCCATTTTCCCGCCCCTGGACGCTCCGGTAAAGGCCCCTTCCACATAGCCAAAGAGCTCGCTCTCCAGCAGGTTCTCCGGCAATGCCGCGCAGTTAATCGCCACGAAAGGCCCCTTCCTTCTGCGGCTGGAGTTGTGAATGCTCTGGGCAAACAGCTCCTTTCCCGTCCCCGTCTCCCCATGAATCAGTATATTGGAATCCGAATAGCTGAATTTCACGGCCTGGCTGATAACCGCCTCCATGCAGCTGTCCCTGTAAAGTATGTGGGAAAAGTCGTACCTGGCCGTAAAGCCGTCCGAATGCATACGCTTGCGCAGTTTGCCCTCCTCTGCCTGTATCTGTTCCGTTCCCTGGAAGGTGAGCACGCAGCCGAACTCCTCCGAGTCACCGGCCACAGGCACACAATTGACCAGCACCTGTTTTCCTCCGAACCTGCACACCTCCGACAGGATCTTTTGTTTGTCCCTGATCACACTGTCAAAATCAATATCCGGAAAGAAGTCCTTTATATGCTCTCCTGCCAGCGAAGTCTTTCTGTCCTTCATATACGTATGGCAGCATGTATTGGCCAGGGTTATGATTCCCTTCCTGTTGACGGAAATAATCCCCTGGAAGGAGTAGTTCATGATATTTGCTATCTCATCCCTTTTCTGCCTCTCATACCGGGTGAGATGGGCCACCGCTATGGCCTCTGAAATGGCATGGTTTACCGCCTCGATTCCTGAATGAATCATGGCAGCCGGCATACCCAGACGCTCCGCGATCTGGACCGTGGAATATCCCCCCACAATGGCCTGGTTCCCGTCCTTCATAGCCTGGTGCACCGCCATCTCCAGCTTGGTCTCATCGTCCTCCGCATAGCAGCCCAGCCCCAGGTTCGGATACAGGTGGCACATCTGCTCCGCCCCATACACCATATTGAAGGCGCCCACCACGGCAATCCTTTCAATATTCCCCTTCTGCATACATTCATTGACTGCCTTCATCACATCGTATCCCGTGGATTTAAGCTCTGCACACGGAATGTTTTTGCGCTTTAAGGTATGGGCCGTAAAGCCCCTGGCTATAACCACGTCCGCCTCCACCTGTTCCAGTCTGTTATTGTAGAAATCCTGGACAACCTCATACTGAATAGCTTCCGATTCAGGCCGTTCCCGGAACACCTGCTCAATGACAGGAAGAATGTCCGGATATGGTGCAAAAAATACAATTTTAATCACACTCTTCCACCTCCCATTGTCCATATTATCCTATATATTGTATTTTCGCAATCATTAAATTGCATTTTATTGCCAAATAGCAATCTTTGTGCAATTTTATATATCCTAACTTTTTATTTGTTTTTCCTTTTTTATTGTGCAAATAGCACATATTTTCTCATGCAACTTTAGCTGTTTTAAATAAAATTTGAATCTGTTTCACCCTCAAATAGTTTTTTGGCACGACAATTGCTTTTTTAATCAGTCAGCAGCATTGCAATGGCATGTAAAATCAACCAGCGGCTGACGCATCTCACATGGCCGGTGAGCATGGAAGCCCACGTAAAGGAGAAGAGATTTATGAGGATATTAGCGACAATGAAGCGTTTTCCGGCAGGAGTGATGGTGATTCCCCTGCTCCTTGGATGTGCAATGAATACCTTTTTCCCCAACGCCCTCACCATCGGAGGTTTTACCTCAGGCCTGTTCAAGAACGGGGTCCCCACCCTGATTGGCCTGTTTCTGTTCTGCAGCGGCGCCACCATTGATGTAAAGATGGCCGGCAGCACGGTATGGAAAGGCGTTGTCCTCACCGCCCTTAAGTTCTTTATCGGTTTCGGCCTGGGGCTTCTGCTCAATGCACTGTTCGGCGAAGCAGGGTTCCTGGGACTGGCGCCCCTGGCTGTCATCGGAGCCGTAACCAATTCCAACGGCGTCATCTATGCCACCCTGGCAGGCGAATTTGGTGATGAAACAGATGTGGGAGCCACCTCTATCCTTGCCCTCAATGACGGGCCCTTTTTTACCATGATTGCATTGGGCGCCTCCGGCATGGGCAACTTCCCCATAACAGATATCATTGCCAGCATCATCCCCATGGTTATCGGGTTCATCATCGGCAATCTGGACCATGAGTGGAGAAAAATTCTGGCCACCGGCATGATTCTTCTCCCGCCCTTTAACGGCTTTGCCCTAGGTGCCGGCATGAACTTCAACAATATCCTGAGAGCGGGTATTTCCGGTATTGTGCTGGGCCTTCTTACCGTGCTGGCCACCGGACTTCTTACCTTTTTCCTCTACAGCGCCCTCCGCAGAAAGGCGGATCCCATGGGCGCTGCCATCGGAACCACGGCCGGGGTGGCCACCACCACGCCCACTGCCGTAGCCATGGCCGATCCTTCCTTCCAGCCTCAGGTGGAAACAGCCACTGCCCAGACAGCTGCCGCCGTGGTAATCACAGCCGTGCTTTGCCCGCTGCTGGTATCCTGGCTGTCCAAGGTATCCCGCAAATGGAATGAAGCTCACGGCATAGCTGCAGACATTCCTGTCCCTGAACAGGAGGGCTGCGAAACCCAGCCAGCGGCAACTGCTGATTTAGACTAAACCGGACAAATGATATTGACAGACGGAGGAAACAGACAGACATGAAGCGAACCATATTAAATGCAGGAATGATTTTGTGCGGGGAACAGCTTACTCCCTTGGAGAACGGCTCCCTTATCATCGAAGACGGGATAATCCGGGAAATCCTGCCCCGGAAAGCCAGGGAGGCCTTGTACTTGGAAGATGCAAAAGAAATCAGCCTTCCGCACATGACCCTGATGCCGGGCATGATAGAGTGCCACAACCACCTGTGCATTGATGCAGCCCTTCCGGAACATCTGGAGCTGCTGGCCTGGAGCAACGAATGCCAGCTGACCCTGCTGGCATTAAAGGGACTTAAGGAAGACCTGATGAGCGGTGTAACCACAGCCCGGTGCATGGGGGATAAATTCTATATAGACGTGACCCTGAAGAAGCTGATTGAGGACAAAAAAGTGGACGGCCCCCGTCTCCTGGCCGCAGGCATCGGCATGAAGGGAAGCCACGGAGCAGGCCACATCGGAATGCCCCACTGCGGAGCCGGAGAAATCCGCCATACCTGCCGCGAGAACCTGAAAAAAGGCGCAGACCTGCTGAAACTCTTCATAACCCCTGGTGTTCCGGATCCCGCCAGCACCTTTGTGCCCAGCTTCCTCAGCCTGGAAGAAATCTCCGCTGCGGTCAGCGAAGGCGCTCGCCTGGGCATCCCCACTGCTGCCCACTGTATTGGCGGCCAGGGCCTGAAAGACTGCATTGACGGCGGGGTGGATGTGATTGAGCACATGTATATGGCTTCGGAACAGGACGTGGAGCGTCTGGCCGCTTCCCGCTGTGTGGTGGATCTGACCTCCGGCATTTTCTTAGACCCCAGCCGGGAGGAATTCCTCTCGCCCGCCAATGCCCTGAAGGTTAGGCTGAACCGCAGCCGGGTCCGCGAAAATGTGGCCCGCATCATCAAGGCCCGTCTCCCCTTTGTCCTGGGAACAGATGCTTATCACGGCTTTCTGTACCGGGAGGTGGGATATGCCGTGGAGCTGGGAGCCGACCCTGTAACCGCCATCCAGGGCGTCACCTCCCGCGCGGCCAGGGTCTGCCGCCTGGAAGACAGAATCGGAAAGCTGGAAAACGGTATGGAAGCAGATATCATTGCCGTGGAGGGAAACCCGCTGGAGGATGTGTCCCGTCTTTCACAGGTAGGACTGGTGATGAAGGGCGGAGTGGTGTATAGACAGCCTTAGAGACGGCCCGGATATACAGAATGTATTGACTGCAGTTTTAGATGTACAGTATTGAATGTGCAGTACTGAATGTACAATATTGAATGCACAGTATTGGATACACAATTTCAAAAGCGCAGTTTCAAGTGATACTTTGCTGTCACAAAAACTGCGCTTTCCGTCATAATACACTTCACTATAAGACGGGATGAAAAAGGGCCGCCGCCCGGATATACGGCTCAGGGAGTCCCCTTATAGCGCTTCAGATACTCTCCGGCCGTGTCCCGGCTCAGAGAGAACATCCGCACCAGTTTATCCAATATCTGTCCTTCTGTTTTCCCTTCCTCCAGATTATCCAAAACAAAGGCCCTTATACCTTCCTCAAGTCCAGCCTTCCTTCCGCCTTAGCATCCTGAAGCTGATACATCCGTTCTTCCCATTCCTGCATATATCTCACTCCAATCTCTTCACTGGCTTTAACCTGGCTGACCCGCCGGTGCAGTTCCTTAATCCTCGGACTGCTGCTTCCGGCCGCCTCTGTTTCAGAGGTGTGTTCTATGTAATGAAGCAGCTCTATCAGCTCCCCGCTTACTCCCTCCGGCACAGTTCCATGGTCCTGCGGTCCTCCATAACACATGCAAATAAAAAACGGTCCAGCAGGGTCAGCTCTGCCAGCGGCTTCATGACAGGCCCGCCAGGGTCATTCATTTTCTTCATCCTATTCTCCTTTTATTATACAAAAGCTTTGCCTCCGTTGCAAGAATATACACGAATCACATATCCTGAATCACATATCCATAGAACCACCGCCTGACATTTTTAAAACATTCAACCACACAACACAGGGATACAGGGGAGAAACTCCCTTACGAATATCTCGGACAGAACGCCCGCAAGATTTATATATACATTAATAATATAAAAAGGCTGCCCGAAATGAATCCATATGATAATGAATCCATCCCAGACAGCAGCACAAAGCCATGCCTGCTTCAGCCAATTTCACGCCATTTCCACTTTTCTTCCCGGCCTATTTCCGGCCCAGGCTCATTCCGGCCTTCAGCATCCTGAATGTACGGTCCGCGGCACTGATATACAGCTCTTCGGCCCGCTTAAGGGCCTCCTCGATATCCATGGCGCCATTTATCGTGGTTATAATACTGTCAATGCCGTAATCAAATATCGTCTCAGCCTTGTCGCCCATACCTCCCACAATCGCTGCCACCGGGATGCCTCTCTCCCTGCAGCGCTTTCCGATTCCGCTGGGCACCTTTCCAAAAGCAGACTGCCAGTCCATTCTTCCCTCTCCGGTAATTACCAGGTCCACCCCCTCTAAGAGGCTGTCAAAATGAACCAAATCCAGCACCGTGTCAATACCTGATTTAAGATTGGCCTTCAGGAACACGCAGAATGCCGCCCCTAATCCACCGGCAGCTCCTGCTCCGGGAATCTTATCCACATCCACGCCCAGCTTTTCCTTCAACAGAGCCGCATAACGAATCATTCCGCCCTCTAACACATCCAGAATTTCCGGTGTGCCGCCCTTCTGCTTTCCAAATGTATAGGTCGCTCCATCCGGTCCTGTAAGGGGATTGGTCACATCGCACATGACAGTGAACCGGGACTGTGACACCGCAGGGTGAATCCGGCTCACGTCAATATCAGCCACCCTGGTTAAATCCCGGCCTCTGCCCTCCAGCTCATTTCCCTGGTCATCCAGGAATCTTACACCCAGAGCACGCATGGCCCCCATACCTCCGTCATTGGTAGCGCTGCCTCCAATGGCTATTGAAATCTTCCGGTATCCCCGGTCCAGGGCATCCTTTATCAATTCTCCTGTGCCATAGGTGGTGGTGTTCAGAGGATTGCGCCTGTCCGCCGGCACCATGGGAAGCCCGGAAGCAGCTGCCATCTCAATGATGGCGGAGTCCCCTTCAAATTCCCCGTAAAAAGACTGTGCCTCCTCCATCAGAGGTCCATGGACCGTCAGTCTGCGGTATGTGCCGTTCAGCGCCGAAATCACCGCGTCAATGGTTCCCTCCCCGCCGTCAGCCACAGGCACGCCAGCTGTCTCACAGCCAGGAAATGTCTGCTCCGCTGCCGCCTCCAGAAGCTGTGTGATGCGCTCTGACGACAGGGTCCCCTTAAATGAATCTGATGCAAATAAAAATTTCATGGTTCCGCCTCCCAAATGTGATTGAATTTCTTAAGTCTATTGTACTGTTTCCAGGCCCCTGCGTCAATGTTCCACAAAACACATATTCCGCATATTATTTATTCCTCAGCACAACGAACTTCACGGCAGGCCGCGGCCCGTTCTGCTGCCCGCACATCCGCCTAATCCTGCATCATTTCCTTCACATCCCGGAAAAACACCATAGCCATGTAAAACACTGCCGACTGGCTCAGTACACGCACGTCATATCCCGTCAGCTCCTCCAGCTTCCTGAGCTTATAGGTCAATGTATTTTTATGGATGTGCATGGCATCCGAGGCAGCCTTCAGAGAACCTTCCGCACTGAAATATGCCTCCAGCAATCCCATCCACTGACAAAGCTCCTCATAACCGCAGTTCTTAAAGACCTTGCGCAGGTACTCCGCCTTCACGCTTTCAGCCACATCCTCCGTAAACAGCTCCAGGGTAACGCTGTCATACGTCATGACGTCCCGTTTAGACATGCTGGCAGAGCGCCATGCCTTGTTGGCCTGTCCATATGCCACATGGATGTCCCTGGCCCTGCCGCCGATTCCCATGACCAGCCCTATGCCGAATTTCTTTTTCACACAGGAGCGGATGCGGCCGGCCAGCTGTTCCATATGGCGGTCGGACGCACCCTGAACCAGAAAAATCTGCCGGCCGGCATTACGAAACACCAGACATCCCGCTCCTGCTAAAGAAGCAGCTTCCCCTTCTGCCTGTTCCAGCAGTTTCTGGCCCGAAGCAGTGGATGCATATTCCTGGAAGTTCCTGACGCCGGACACCATGACCCTTCTGGGAACCGAAATGTCGATTCCCAGCGCAAAGCCTCTCTCCTCCAGTATTCTGGGCTGAAGGAGTCCGCTTCCAAGGACCCAGTCCTCCAGAAACCGGTTCAGCACCCGCTGTCCCATACGGCGTTCATCCTGTTCCGCATTTTCGCGAATCAGTATTTCCACCATCTTCTTCACAATCTGGCCATAGCCAGCCACATCTTCATACCGTCCCGTAATACCGATTACGCCGGCAATACTTCCAGCCTGGTACACAGGCAGGTTCAGCCCCGGGCGTGAGGTAAGCGTCGCTTCCTCATCCCTCACATACAGCTCATCCAGATGCTCCCTGATGATTTTCCTGGCCCCCTCATGCAGCGTACCGATACGCTCCGGGTCCGTACTGGCTATGACATAGCCTTCCGGGTCCATCATATTGATATGCTGGCCCACAATGGCCCCCACTTCCTCCACAATGGCCTGGGCTCCCTGCCGCGAAAGCCTCAGCGCCTGACCTGTCAGTTCCATCCATTCCACCTGCCTCTATTCAGCCTGCGCCTCTATCCTACCTGCGCCGCAGCCGGCTATATGCCAAAAGGGGGCTGAGGCGCCGGGGACACCCCCAGAGCCGCAGCTCCCCCATATTCATTCCTGTTCCCTCTTGCTTCTGTTTATTACATTTTCCCGGATTTACTGATAAATGGGGTATCTCTCACAGAGCTTTGTCACTTCGCTCCTGATATAATCCGCTTTATTCTCAAAATCCGTGGCAGCCAGCCAAATGCACCGGGCAATCTTGGGCATGTCCTCTTCCTTAAGGCCCCTGGTAGTAATGGCCGGTGTCCCGATGCGCACGCCTGAAGTGACAAAGGGGCTTCTGGGGTCATTGGGAACCGTGTTCTTGTTCAGGGTGATATAAACCTCATCACAGCGGTTCTGCAGTTCCTTGCCCGACACCTCCATGCCGCGCAGGTCAACCAGCATCAGATGGTTGTCCGTGCCGTCCGTAAGGAGCTTGAATCCCTCATCTTTAAGGGCCTGGGCAAGAGCCTTTGCATTGGCTGCCACCTGGTGCTGGTATGCCTTGAATTCAGGCTTTAATGCCTCTCCGAAGCACACTGCCTTTCCCGCAATCACATGCTCCAGCGGACCGCCCTGGGTTCCCGGGAAAATGGCCTTATTGAAATTAAATTTCTCAGCCGCCTCCTTATTTGCCAGAATCATACCGCCCCTTGGGCCTCTCAATGTCTTGTGGGTGGTGGTGGTCACCACATCTGCATAAGGAATGGGACTGGGGTGTTCGCCCGCTGCCACCAGGCCGGCGATATGGGCCATATCAACCATGAGATAAGCGCCAACTTCGTCAGCGATTTCACGAAACCGCTTGAAATCAATGGTCCGGGCATAGGCGCTGGCCCCTGCTATGATAAGCTTTGGCCTGGCTTCCTTTGCAATCCGCTCCAGCTCATCGTAGTCGATGAACCCCTGGTCATTGACTCCATAAGGTACGATATTAAAGTAAAGACCGGAAAAATTCACAGGGCTTCCGTGGGTCAGGTGGCCGCCATGGTCCAGGTTCATGCCCATGACCGTGTCCCCTGCTTTCAGCATGGCAACAAACACCGCCATATTGGCCTGGGCTCCTGAATGAGGCTGCACATTGGCATAATCACAGCCAAACAGCTTCTTAGCCCGCTCAATGGCAAGTGTTTCCACCACATCCACGCACTGGCATCCTCCGTAATAACGTTTTCCCGAATATCCTTCCGCATACTTATTGGTGAGAACTGTCCCCATAGCCATCATGACAGGCTCAGACACGATATTCTCTGATGCGATTAGTTCCAGGTTGCGTCTCTGGCGCGCGCATTCCGCCTGAATGGCCTCGCCCACTTCCTTGTCATATCCGGTAATAAAATCCATTACTTCATTAACCATTATCTTACCTCTTCCTTTCGCAATGACAGCCTTTTTCTGCTGATTATAACCTATATAATAGTAAATTGCAAGACATATGGCAGAGCTGCTTTCTCTTTATCTGTTAATTTTTTATCACTGTTTTTCTTAAGAATTTCATAATAATTGTAGTACTTTCTTTAAACTTTAGACACAATTCGGACACAATTATAGGATATTATCAAACTCGTTCCATAAAAATTTGTGTTTAGAAAGTCTCACTGGGAGGCTTTCAGAGGAGGAAAACTATTATGAAGAAGACAATCGCAAAATCCATGACAGCTATTATGGCAGCAGCTATGATCGCAGGAAGCCTGACCGCTTGCGGCGGCAGCGACAACAAGGCCGAGTCCACTACTGCCGTAGAGACCACAGTAGAGGCTTCTGAGTCTGTTGAGGAGACCACTGCTGAGGCTGCTGACGCTGAGGAGACCACCGAGTCTGCTGATGCTGAGGAGTCCACCGAGGCTGCTGACGCTGAGGAGTCCACTGAGGCTGCTGACGCTGAGGAATCTACCGAGGCTGCTGACGCTGAGGAGTCTACCGAGGCTTCCAAGGAAGAGGCTGCCAGCGAGGCTAATGCTGAGGTTGCAGAGGAGACAACTGAGGCTGCTCAGAACTAATCTTCTTTGCCAAAAAGGGTGCTGTCCGCTGCGGCAGCACCCTCTTTTTATTCCGGAGCAATGAAGCTTCTGTAAAAACTTTCTAACGAAACTTCCGACTTCCGATTTCTAATGAAACTTCCAATTCTTTACCACAATCTGCAGATTCCTGTTTCCGTTATACTCATTTATACCCGGATAGTAGATAATATCCATAACACGGCAATCACCCTTTTCCTCCATGAACAAATCCCCATCCGTAAAAATCACGCCGTCCATGGCTGTTCCCCTGTCATTTACAAGGCTTATGCGCACCACGTTCCTGTTGCGCCCCATAACTCTGGCGCTGCGTATAAACAGTCCCTTCTGGGCAAACTGGGGCTTCTCATTTCCCTGTCCATATGGTTCCAGCAGCTCCAATTCCTCTATGAACGGCTCTGTTATGTATTCAAATGGCATGGCCACATCGATCCACACCTTGGGTATGAAATCTTCTTCGGTCAGGCGCTCCCGTGCATTTTCATTGAGACGGCGCCGGAATTCGTCCACATCCTTTTCCTCCAGAGAAAATCCGGCCGCCATGGGATGGCCCCCAAACTTCAGCAGAAGGTCCTGCACCTCCACCAGGGACTGGAACATATGATATGCCTCTATGGAACGTCCCGACCCCTTGACGCAGCCCTCAGCCCGTGTAAGCACATAGGAGGGCTTATTGTACCGCTCCCTGAGACGTCCCGCCACAATGCCGGCCAGGGATTCGTGGCAGTCCGGCAGAAACACCACCAGCACCTTATCCTCCCGGTACAGCTCATCCACCATGGCTGCCGCCTGTTCAATCCCCTCCTGGGTCATGTCCTTGCGCTGGTCATTGAGAGCCTTTAATTCCTCTGCCATCCTGTCCGCCTCACCCTCATCCTCACACAGAAGGAGCCCAAGGGCTATCTTGGCTGTCTGGAGCCGTCCGCTGGCATTGAGGCAAGGCCCAATAACAAAGCCGATATGATAGGCTGTGATGGTTCCGGCCTGAAGATTATTTTTCTCTATCAGTTTCCGAAGTCCCAGATTAGACGTATGTCCCAGTCTGGAAAGCCCTTCCTTTACAAGGATGCGGTTCTCTCCCTGAAGCTTCATCACATCCCCCACCGTTGCAATGGCTGCGATTTCCAGCAGGCTGAGCCATTCCTCCCGTGGAACCCTATGGACCTCATAGAGCACCTGCACCAGCTTATAGGCCACCATGCCTCCGCATATATCGGGAAACGGATACAGGCTGTCCCTGCGCTTGGGATTGACCACAGCGTCCGCAGGCGGCAGTATCTCCCTGCCCTCCAGCGTTTCCCCGGCCTCAGTCAGTATGTCGTGATGGTCCGTCACGACCACGGTCATGCCCAGCTCCTTCGCCCTTGCTATCTGGCTGATAGCGGCAATACCATTGTCGCAGGTAAGGATGGTGTCAATGCCGTCCTCTGCCGCTGCCTCTATAATCAACTCATTGATGCCATATCCGTCCTTAATACGGTCCGGAATCTCATAATCCACCTCAGCGCCAATCCTCTTTAACGCACGGTAGAGCAGATACGTGGAGCACACACCGTCTATATCGTAGTCCCCCACAATCCGTATACGCCTGCCTTCAGCCGCCTTCTCTCCCAGTATCTCCACTGCCCGGTCCATGTCCGGCAGCAGGCGGGGATCGTGAAGCTGCTCCACAGAGCCGTAGAGATACCGTCCTATATCCTCCATATCCTCCAGACCGCGGTTGCGTATGATTCTGGCCGTAACCGGGCTGATATGGTATTGTTCCGCAATTCTATCAAAATCTGCCTTCTTGGCGTATAACATCCATCTTGCTTCTGTCATTCTTTTGTCCTGTCCTTGTCTTGTCCTGTCCTTGTCTATTCTTCCTGGTCCCCCATGACCGAGGAGTAAATGATACCGGCCGCCATCCCCGCAAATGCCGGAACAATCCACCCCAATCCCGCCCCGTATCCAGGCAGGAACGTAGTTGCCTGTGTGAGGAAGGGAATCACGAATTTACTCTGTTCCAGAGCATATACCACACTGACCGCGCCTGTAAACAGGATAGCAGCGGGATACATGGCCGGCCACCTCTTTGTCAGCGGCCCTAAAAACGCCAGTACAATCAGCACAATGGCGATTGGATAAATGGCGTTCAGAACCGGCACTGACACGGCCAGTATCTTATTAAGGCCTGCGCTGGATATAATCAGGCTGATCAGGGCAAACAAAAACACCCAGACTCTGTAGCCGATTACAGGTATGATAGAATTGAAATACTGGCTGCAGCAGCTGAGAAGCCCAACACATGTATTAAAGCAGGCAATCAGGAAAATAAGCCCCAGTATCATCATACCGGCATTTCCAAATAGGTTTCCCGCAACGTAGGTGAGTATCCTTGCCCCATTGTCCATGCCGCGGGCCGCAGCTCCCGCAGGCGCACCGATGTGGGCCAGGGCCGCATAAATAAGGGCCAGCAAAATGCCTGCTATAATTCCCGCCTTGATGGTTTCCCTGACGATCGCACCCTCCTGCTCCACTCCCTTGGCCCGAATATTGATAGCAATGATAATTCCAAAATTCAGGGCCGCAATGGTATCCATGGTCTGATATCCTTCCAGGAAACCTGCCACAGCCGGGCCTGACTTATAGACAGACCCCGGATCTCCGTAATGCCCCATGGGCCACACCAGGCATCCGATAAAAATAACGCTGATAAGCACCAGCAAGGTGGGACACAGTATCTTTCCCAGTCTGTCCGTCAGCTTCTCCGGCCTGAATGCCACTGCCATGGCAGCCGTAAAAAACACCACCGAATACCCGAACTGCGCCATGGTCTGGACCGTAAAGCCAGTCCCACTAACTGTACTGTTCAGGGAAACGCCCATCTGCTCAAGAACCGGGAACACCGTCATCTCAAAGGAAGTGCTGGAGGTCCTGGGAATGGCCAGGCACGGGCCTATGGAGAGATAAATAAGAAGGGTAAACAGAAATGCAAAGGCAGGGTGCACCCTGCCTGCCAGCTTGCCGATGCCGCCTGAGAGGGCAACCGCAGCTACTCCCAGAACCGGAAGTCCCACCGCGCTGAGCAGAAAACCTGACATAGCCTTCCAGGTCATCACCCCTGCCTGAGCGCCAAGAAAAGGCGGGAAAATCAAGTTTCCCGCACCAAAAAACATGGAAAATAAAGTGAATCCAACAAGCAGAAGATTCTGCTTCGACAATTTCTGCTTCATATTTTTATCCCCGCTTAATACAAAATAAGAGATAAGAATCAAACTTTCCCCGCTCTTTCTTACCTCTGCTCGTAACATAATACCACAAATTACGACATCTTTCAAGAAGGTTACATATTTGTTGCAGCTATGCGGTCAGCACTGCGCGGTCAGCCATTCCAACTGTTTTCTTTCAATTGCCTTCTCTCTCCTTCCAATTAATTTTAATTATTTTTTTAAAAACCATTGACATTTCCATCCAGACAAGCTATAATAGCTCTTGCGCTGTTAGAGATACAAATCAGACAGCAGCATGCGTCAGTAGCTCAGCTGGATAGAGCATACGGCTACGGACCGTAGTGTCGGGAGTTCGAATCTTCTCTGGCGCATGAAGAAAACCTCGCAGGTGTAAGCCTTGCGGGGTTTTTTGTTATTCATAGAATTCCGTCAAAAGGTCATTTATGTACAATCTGCGGACTGCTTTCTTCTATTAAATTAATAGACAGGCTTGTTCAGATGTAGCATGACAGCCTAAACGAAAAAACAACTTGTCACATTTAATAAGAATCAAGAATACTATGTATTAAGGTGACTGCAGCAAAAGCTGAGCCTGAATAATTATAACGGAGGTTATTTGATCAATATGTATAAAGGTAATTTCGAAAATAATTTTAATTTTGAAAATAAGGATAATAACGATACGTTCGAACATAGAAATAATCTGGAAAATATAGAATGCCAGGAACCGCCCAGATACTGCTGCGAAGAAAAAAAGTGTGTGTTAAGGCCAAACCGCACTTTTATGAAATGCAGCGTACCTGTTACAACCAACATTCCTATGACCACAGCTTCAGGTACCACATTCAACCTGGCAAATTTAAACATTGATACGAGTAAATTCCACAAACCATGCATCAAATTCGAATTTACAAGTAATATCTTAACCGCAGCCGGGTCTCTTACCTTTAATTTCCAGATTAATAAACAGTGTAAATATCAGCCAACCTCTTTCCCAATTGGCCCCGTATGGACCTTTTCCAGGCTGGCTTCGTCTGTCGGAGAAAATGATACGTTTAACTTCTCGGTATGTGACTGCGATATCTGCGATGATGAGTGCTGCAACTTCAGCGTAGTGGTAACCATTGAAAGCCTTGAAACCCAGGGCGGCATCACAGTCAACAACGCTACCTTGTCGGCAATTGTTGTAGATAATCCTTTCTGCTGATTTTTTACAGTCAATGTGGGCCAAGCATAAAACGACGGTCTGTTTTTGGAACGTTTCAATTACATACCGTCGTTCTATCCAGCCCATCTTTTGCAGTCACTGGTCCAACTCCCCATTACTGATTGTCCTCCATCACCTCTCTCACTTTTTCCAGCATCACCGGCGTCAGCTTAAGAATCCGCTGCTTTTTAGACACCTTCCCCACGGCCTCCTCAAAGCTCATGCCATTACCAGCCGTCATCGCATCCTTCACCAGGATATAGTAAAGCATAACCGCCTTTTTATCTTCCTTTGGAAGCTTTTCCTTAAGCTGCTGCTCCACAGCCGCCTTCTGGGCTGTGCCTCCCGGAAAAATACGGTGCAGATATTCCCGCTCCTCCTGCTCCCGCTCCTCCTTGCTCTTAATCTCAAATCCGAATATATTCATATTCCCCTCCTGCTCCGGCACCAATAGCTAAATATAGTACAAGTATAAAATCCAGAGGGAAGTACGTCAAGAAGTTTCTCAGTGTTATCTGTCACCTATTATCCGTTACTTGTCATCCGCTGCCTGTCATCCGCTGCCTGTCATCCGCTGCCTGTCATCCGCTGCCTGTCATCCGCTGTCCGTCATCCACCCCGTCCCGCTTCCATATCATCAAACACGGCCTTATCCACTGCGCCGTCCTGAAATGCCACTACAGTGGTGCACACTGCGTCCCCGGTGATATTGACAGCCGTCCTGCTCATATCCAATATACGGTCAATTCCCATAATCAGGGCTATGGCCTCCACAGGCAGGCCCACTGAGGCAAATACCATGGAAAGGGTAATCAGCCCCACCCCCGGCACACCGGCTGTTCCCACGGAAGCCAGGGTGGCAGTCAGTATCACGGTCAGATAATCTGCTACGGACAGGTGGATTCCAAATGCCTGGGACGCGAACACCACCGCCACGCCCTGCATAATGGCTGTGCCGTCCATGTTGATCGTGGCCCCCAGGGGTATGGTAAAGGAAGAAATGCGCCGGGACACCCCCATCTTCCTGTGCAGGGTATCAATGGACATGGGAATGGTGGCATTGGAGGTTGCGGTGGAAAATGCAAAGCCCATCACAGGCAGGAATTTTTTCAGGAACCTGACAGGGCTCAGCCCTGTAAAACCCTTAAGTATGGCCATGTAGACCACCAGCCCCTGTATGGCCAGCGCGGTCATAACTCCTGCCATATACTTAAGAAGGGGCAGGAACGCGTCAAAACCAATGCCGGAAAATGTTCTGGCTGTCAGGCAGAACACGCCGTAAGGAGCCAGCTTCATGACCATAACCGTCATCTGCATCATCACATCATTAAACTGGCTGAATAAATTCCCCACGGTCTGAACCGCTTCCCCCAGGCCGGCCAGAATGATTCCCACAATCAGCGCAAAGAGAATGATGGACAGCATATCCCCGTCTGCCAGCGCCCTCACCGGATTCACCGGAATGATGGCCAGAAGCGTGTCTGCCAGTCCCTCCTTCTCACCGATTTCAACCTGGGCTGTCTCTAAGGAAGAAAGGTCCAGTCCTGCCCCCGGGTTAATGACATGGGCAGTCAGTATGGCTGCGGTGATGGCCAGTGCAGTGGTTGCCAGATAAAAGCCCAGCGTCTTTATGCCTATTTTCCCAAGTTTTTTTGTATCCCCCATGGACATACTGCCGCACACCAGGGAACAGAATACCAAAGGTACCACTAACATCTGCATCAGCCGCAGAAATCCATTTCCAATCAGATAAAATAAACCGTCTATCAGCAGTTTATCCCGGATATCTCCCTCAGGAACAGCATAATGAAGAAGGATGCCCGCAGCGGCCCCCAGCGCAAGCCCGATAAAGATAGCGGTGGTAAGCCCCGGCCGTTTCCTATTTTCCATAGCCGATACCGTCCTTTCCCTCAGCCCGCCTGCGGCTTCCTGCCCGCCGCTCCTTCATGTATTCCTCCAGCATCACCTTCCAATGGGGCAGGAGACGCATATTAGATATGCGCAGCATCATATTGTCCAGCACGCTGTAGGAAGGCCTCATGGAGCTTAAGGTGTCCTCAGAGGCATTCACAGGTTCCACCGGGACCTGATAACCCGCCAGCCTAACAGCCTCCTTTGCCAGCTCATACCGGCTGCAGCAGCCCTGTCCCGTTACATGGTACAATCCGTCCTCACCGTGCTCCATCAGCTCTATGACCTTGGCGGCCAGTCCGTCAGCCCCTGTGGGAGATGCCATCTGGTCTGAGGCAACCCTGATGGTCTTGCCCTGGCCCGCCATCTCCAGAATACGCTCCAGGTAAGGGCTGCCGTCCCCGAATATCCAGGAACTGCGCACAATAATATGGCGGTTGCAGAACTCCCTTACAAAATTTTCTCCTGCCATCTTGGACTTGCCGTACACAGTCCTAGGTGAGACCGGGTCAAATTCCGTGTAAGGAACCAGGCTCCTGCCGTCAAACACATCGTCTGTGGACATCTGGACCAGCCTGGACTTACCCATTCTGGCGGCAACGCTCAGATTCCTGGCCCCCAGGGCATTTACCCGGTATGCCTCCTCCGGACAGTCCTCGCAGGCAGCCACATCAGTCAGCCCGGCACAGTTTACAATATAATGGGGCCGGTTGATATGGGCGTATTCCATCACAGCCTCCGAATCCGTGATATCCACCGAATCCGCATCCGTCAAAAGCAGCTCCACCGGCCTGGACGCCAGAATATCTGTCATCTTCCTGCCAACCCGTCCTCCAGCCCCGCATATCCATATTTTCAGCATCCTGCTCCATCCTTCCATATATAAATGAATTGCTCTGCTCTTTCCATAAATACATCAGGTAGTATCTGCAATTGCACGTTCTTCATACACCCTCCAAAACAGAAGGCAGGAATGAAACACAGAAATGAAACACAGAAATGAAACACAGAAAGTGAATCCTGCACAGAAGAATTTTCCTTACAAACAAAAAAGCCCGGACAGTAAACGCCCGGACCTCTTCGCAGCCCAAATCAAAAAACCATATAAAAGGCCGGTATGGGCGGCCAATATCAAAATAACTTCTTAAGCACTGTCTTTTTCATCTCCATACGTACCGTGCGTTTTGGATCCACCACCTGGCAGAACTGGAGATTGCCCATGGCGGAGAGAAGCATACCGGCATCCTCCAGGCTCATGCCCAGTTCCCTCATGAGAATATCCGTCATGGCCTTAACCGCCGTATATACGGCAGTCTCCACGTTCTCATGGGACGCAATGGTATAGCAGGCTTCGCCGTCCTCCAGCATGGGGTTATCTATGGAAATGCCCTTTAAAACCTCCAGGGTCACGGTTACCTCTGCCGGAATCTCCAGCCCGGTCACCATGATTTCCCCATCCCCCATGCAGGCGTGGACATCTCCCATGGCCAGAAGAGCTCCCTCATGGAACACCGGCAGGTACAGGGTGGCGCCGGCCTTTATTTTGGTGTTGTCCATGTTTCCTCCGTGGCTCCCCGGCTCCCCGCAGGGAATCTCCCCTTTCTCTGGAGCCACGCCAATCACTCCAATCATGGGAGCACATGGTATGCCGATGTCCTGGTTAAACCAGGCCACGCCGTCCCTGACGGGAATCCGCTTCACCGTTCCCCGGGATACGCAGTCCCCCAGGACCCCGTTGTCAGGTATGGCGGCCATGGTGCCCCAGGATGCCACCCGGATATCTTCAATCTTTACCTTCAGCACATCCCCGGGCATGGCGCCTTCCACATAGACCGGCCCGGTGGCAGGATTGATGCAGTCCCAGTTCAGGCTGTCCAGGACGTCTCCCTCCTCTGTGAACTGATTGTCAAAGCAATCCTTTGTGACAAAGGTGACTGTCTCATAGCTGCCCGCCCTGCATACCGGAACAGCTGAGGAGGACATGGCGAATATGGTTTTTCCCTCAACCCGCTTCCCCTCTGTCCTTCTTGTCTCTGCCTGCTTAACCTCCATCTGACCCTCTCCTCTCATTATGTGTCTCAAATTCCCCTTCAATCTCCTCCAGTATCCTGGCATAGCGGCAGAAATCCTGTTCCAGCCGCTCCCGGTTTCTGGGTTGTTTCTTATAGCATACCCGGTGTTCCATGCTGGCCCAGAAATCCATGGCCATGGTCCGAAGCTGCACCTCCACCGGAAAATATTCCATGGTGTCCAGAAAATACACCGGTATACCCAGCACAATGTGATAGCTCCTGTATCCGTTGGGCTTGGCATTGCGGATATAATCCTTTTCCTTGATTATCACCAGGTCCGACTGTTTTTTCAGCGCCGCTGTCAGATTATAGATATCCTCCACAAAGTAACAAATAATCCGCAGCCCCGCTATGTCCTGCAGATGGTTCCTTGCATTGGTCACTCCCGCCGTAAATCCCAGCCGGACCAGTTTTGATTCCATGCTCTTCTTTTCCTTTATTCGGCCCTGGATATTATGGATGGGACCGGCGTCAGACCTGTCCCCGTAAAGACTGTGGTTGAGGATTTCCAGCCGGGTACTAAGTACCCGGCTGGCATCCTCGTAGGGCTTTATCAATTCATAATACTGCTCATTTGTCATCACACGGACCCCCGCATTCTGTCTCAGTCAGACTGCCGCTTTGGGCAGCTTCCACTTCTATCCAGCATACCGATAAATTGTGAGCATTCTGTGATGGTTTTCTATAGAAATTATAAACTCCCTGCTTTTCTCTCCAAGGCCCTGCCGCACAGATCCGAAAACAGATGATTCATGGCCGGGGCTGACTCCAGAAGACTTTCGGGATGCCACTGTACGCCTACAATCAACCCCTCCTGGTCCTCGATGGCCTCTATGATCCCGTCATTTGCATATGCCGAGGCCCTGAGCCCCTTTCCCAGCTCCTTCACCGACTGGTGGTGCATGGAATTGGTCATGCAGACGCCGCTGCCTAAAAGTTTTGACAGCCTGGTTCCCTCTTCCACCCGTATCTGGTGGGTAAGGTAATCCCGCCTGCCAAGCTGCAGGTGCCTGATGCAGTCAGGCCCCTTAAGGGAAAGGTCCTGATACAGGGAACCACCCATGAGCACGTTGAGCAGCTGGTTTCCTTTGCAGATGCCCAGCATGGGCTTTTTGTGCTCCAGGGCATAACGGCCCGCCCTCATCAGGGCTTCGTCAATTTCAGGCTTGTATACCTGGATAGCGGGATGCGGATCCTCCCCATAGTAGGAAGGAGTCATATCCTCCCCGCCGGGGAACAGGATTCCGTCGCAGATTCCCATGATTTCCTCTGTCTGCTCCATAACGGCAGATGCCGGTAAAATCACAGGGATACCCCCGTTTTTCATGACCGCATCCACATAATAGCTGTTCTGATATGCCCTTTCCATGCTGTCAAACATGCCTGGCTGGGTCATATATGTATTTCCCATAATGCCGATAACCGGACGTTCCATTTTCTCCACCTCCCTACAGTATATCCTGGCGCAGGATATGGCGGATGCGTTCTCCATCCAGCCCCTTGATTACCTGGGCTGCCAGCTCCGTAGCTGCCTCCAGGTCATCCTTTGCACAGAAATTATAATGGGAATGCACGTATCTGGAAGGCACGCCCAGCACAAGGACCGGAACCGCCTTTCCGATAAGGCTGATCCTGCCCGCATTGGTGCTGCCTCCCCGCCTTACCGCCTCCTGGTAGCGGATACCGAATTTGCCGGCCAGCTCCATGGCGTATTCCATGAACACCGGATTGGATATATAGCTCTTGTCCATGCGGCGGATCTGAACGCCGTTTTTCATTCTTCCCTGGGCCTGGGTGGCGGAAAAGAAGAAGTCATCCGAAGGGGAACCCTCAAACAGGATAGCCAGGTCCGGCTTCACCACCTGGGTGGTTACGGTGGCCCCTCTCATTCCCACTTCCTCCTGGGCCGCAAAAGCGCCCACCACATCCACGGCCAGCTCATTCCTGCTGTCATATACCTTATCCATGGTATCCACGATGCAGGCGCAGCCGGCCCTGTTGTCAAATGCCTTGCCGAAGCAGAGACCGTGTTCCTCATCATAGGAAAAGGACACCTCCGGGACCATGGGATCTCCAATGGATACGCCAAAGTCCTCCTCCACTTCCCTGCGGCTTGTGGCGCCGATGTCCACGTACAGGTTTTCAATGCAAAGCTCCAGGGAAGCCCTCTCCTTATCATTCATGAAATGCACGGGCTTTGACATGATGATGCCCCTGATTTTCCTGCCGGCCCTTGTTTTTATGATGACCGTGTGGGCGGGTAGGTTGGTCAGGTGAAATCCCCCCAGCATAAGGATTCCCAGGCAGCCGTCGTCATGGATGCACTGCACCATAAAACCGCACTCGTCCAGATGGGCGTCCAGCTGCACCACCGGTTTATCCCCGGCCCTGCCCGGCATACGCACATACAGGTTGTTCATGGCGTCATTTTCCACCTGGTACTTACCGCAGTAACCCGCCACGGTGCGCACCACCTCTTCCTCAAACCCGCTGGGGCCAAATGCATCTGATATCTTTCCAAACATCTCTATATCCATTGCTGTTATCTCCTTATTCAAACGCGCTCTAATATACCACAAAGCAATGGGCCGTCACCACATCCATCCATCTGGCTGTCTCCAGCCTGTTGGTAAATGTGTCCACTGCCCTCATTCCCGGGTAAAAGGACATCTGGTATGCCTTCTTCCAGTCTTTATAGGTCACTTCATATGTAAATGTCTCCGGAAGCTCCACTCTGCACCGGGAGAGATTCCCGGCCAGCGCTTTCTTCACTCCCTGGCGGATGGATTCCTCCACCTGCCCCGGCGCCTTGCAGTAAGTGGATGCCCCCAGACCGGTCTTTGTCACGGCCGTGGTAATATCCGGCACCATTTCCCCGGCCAGGCCGCAGATGGTGCTGTCCCCGGACAGGAACAGCACCGGAACCTTGTGCGAAGCAGCTGTGTAGCTGTTCAGCATGAATTCGCTCATACAGCTGCCGTTTAAACGGATGTACAGACTGTTGCCCGTGGAGGTGTGGCTGATGGCAAATCCGGGATTTCCTGCCGGGGCATGGTACCCTATGTACATGACCCCGTCAAAGGAATCGTCCAGACCGGACATCATGTTATAAGGGTGACCGCTTTTGCCCCGAATCAGGGTCACGTAGTCCGGCATGCAGAGAGGGTCAATGTTCGTTGCGTCCCCGTGGCCGTCCTTTACCACTATCTCGTCGGCTCCCGCCTCATGGGCTGCCTCACAGGCAGCCACCACTTCCTTTGTCATCTGCTTTGCAAATTCACCGTATGCAGCTTCATTCTTATGAGTCTCATACGCCAGGGCCACCCCTGCGCACCCTTCTATATCTGCACTGATAAAGAGTTTCATCCCTTGTTCTCCTTGATTTTGTCATCATAGAGATGGCAGTATACATAATGGTCGTCGGATACCTGGTAGCGCTCCGGCGCCTTTTGCTTACAGATGTCCATGCACCGGGGGCATCTGGTGTGGAACTTGCAGCCGCTTGGCGGATTTAATGCCGACGGGATGCTTCCCTCCAGTATGATGCGGTCCTTCTTTGCCGTTGGATCCGGTACCGGTACGGCTGACAGAAGGGCCTGGGTGTAAGGATGAAGGGGATTGCTGTACAGCTTGCGCTTGTCCCCCACCTCCACAAAGTTACCCAGATACATGACGCCCACCCGGTCGCTGATGTGCTCCACCACGCTCAGGTCATGGGCCACGAATATATAGGTCAGGTTAAACTCCTTCTGAAGCTGGTGCAGCAGGTTTAACACCTGGGCCTGGATGGACACGTCCAGGGCCGACACGGGCTCGTCCGCTATGATCAGCTCCGGCTCAACTGCCAGGGCCCTGGCGATTCCGATACGCTGGCGCTGGCCGCCGGAAAATTCATGGGGATAACGGTTGGCATGGTAATCATCCAGTCCAACCTTTCTCAGAAGCTCCATGACGCGGTCTTCCAGTTCCTTCTTGCTCTTTGTCAGACCGTGTATGATTAACGGCTCCGCGATGATGTCAAATATAGACATCCTGGGATTCAGGGACGCATATGGGTCCTGGAATACCATCTGGACCTTTTTGCGCACGGAGCGCATCTGCTTTCTGCCATAGGAGGAGATATCTTCACCGGACAGGACGATCTTACCTGCCGTGGGAGTCTCCAGCTTGCAGATTCCCCTTCCCAATGTGGACTTGCCGCAGCCGGATTCACCTACGATGCCGAACACCTCGCCCTTTCGCACCTCGAAGGAAACGCCGTCCACCGCCTTGACGAATTCACGCCCTTTGCCAAAATCCCCCTTCACAGGATAATACACTTTCATACCTTCAACATTCAGCAGGATATCTGCCATCACGCGTCACCGCCTTTCTTTTCACAGAGCCAGCAGCGGCTCATATGGCCTTCTCCCACGTCGTAGAAGCCGGGTTCTTCCTCCCTGCACTTATCAAAGGCGCAGGAACATCTGGGAGCGAATTTACATCCCTGGGGCATGTACTTTGGATTGGGGACATTGCCCGGTATGGATTCCAGCTCCTCGGCGCACTCTCCCAGCTTGGGAATAGATGCCAGAAGACCCTTGGTATACGGATGGGACGGACTGGCAAAAATGGACCTTACGTCGCCCTTCTCCACCACACGGCCGCTGTACATGACCACCACGTCGTCGCAAACCTCTGCCACCACACCAAGGTCATGGGTGATAAACAGAATGGAGGTTCCTGTTTTCTGCTTCAGATTCTCCATCAAATCCAGAATCTGGGCCTGGATGGTAACGTCCAACGCCGTGGTAGGCTCATCCGCTATGAGGATTTTCGGCTTGCACACCAGCGCCATGGCTATCATGACTCTCTGGCGCTGGCCGCCGGAGAGCTGGAAGGGATATTCCTTCATCATGCGCTCCACCCTGGGAACGCCTGTCAGCTTCAGCATCTCCACTGCCTTGTCCCAGGCTTCCTGCTTGCTTATGTTATTGTGCATCAGGATACATTCCGTTATCTGGTCCCCAATCTTCATGACAGGGTTCAGGCTGGTCATTGGTTCCTGGAAAATCATGGAAATCTTTTCCCCGCGCATCTTCCTGCGCTCCTCATCATCCAGCTTTGTCAAATCGCGGCCTTCAAACAGGATTTCCCCTTCCGCCACCTTTCCTGTGGTTCCCATCAGAAGTCCCATGACGGACAGGGCGGTCACGCTCTTGCCGCTGCCTGATTCTCCCACGATTCCAAGGGTTGTGCCCTCTCTCAGTTCAATATCCACGCCATCTACTGATTTAATCACACCGCTGTCCGTGTAGAAGTAGGTGTGCAGATTCTTAATCTCTAAAATATTATTATTCGTATTCTCCATAAGTCCCACTCCTAATCAGTCAGTTTTGGATCCAGCGCGTCTCTCAGGCCGTCGCCCAGCAGATTGAAGCAGAGCACGGTAAAGAAGATTGCAAGACCCGGAAACAGGGTGATATGCCAGCTTGTCAGCATGTAGTTACGTCCATTGCTCAGAAGCAGTCCCCACTCAGGTGTGGGAGGCTGGGCGCCCATGCCTAAAAAGCTAAGGCTGGAAGCAGTGATGATGGAGGTTCCGATGGACATGGTGTACTGTACGATGATATTGGGAATGGCGCTGGGCAGGATATGCTTGAACAGGATGCGCATGTCGCCGGCTCCGATGTTGCGGGCGGCCTGTACAAACACGCTGTTCTTTGTCTCCAGTGTATTGCCTCTCACCAGACGGGCAAACTTGGGGATATTGAATACCGCAACCGCGATTACCACGTTATACAGTCCGCTTCCCAGGATGGCCACAATGGCAATAGCCAGGATAAGTCCCGGGAAGGCCAGCAGCACGTCGCAGATACGCATGATGATGGAATCAACGATGCCGCCGTAGTATCCGGCCAAAAGTCCCATAATGGTTCCCACAAGCATTCCCACGGTCACTGCAAACAGACCCACGCTGAGGGAAATCCTGGTTCCGCAGATTACCCTGGAAAACAAATCCCTGCCGAACTCATCGGTGCCGAAAAGATGGGCGGCCGTAGGCGGCTGCATAATGGCAGAGTAATCATATTCATTGATGCCGTAAGGGGCAATCTTATAGCTGATAAATGCCAGCACCACAAGAAACACCAGAAATACCATGGCAACCATGGCTGTTTTCTGTTTTTTAAACTTTCTTACAAACTCTGAAAACGGGGTATTGATGTCCGTCTTTTCAGTTAACACTTTATTCTTAGCCATCTTTTGTCGCCCCCTTTTAGCTCAATTGGATTTCCGGATTCAGCACTGCGTACAGTACGTCCACAACCAGGTTAATCAGTACGAAATGCAGGGAAAATATAAGAATCAGCGACTGGATTGCGGGATAATCCCTGTAGTTTACGGATTCAATCAGAAGGGAACCAAGTCCCGGAAACGCGAATACAGTTTCCGTCACAACGGAACCGCCCAGAAGAAAACCGAACTGAAGCCCCACAACCGTCACCACGGATATCATACAGTTACGGAACACATGCTTCCAGATAACCGTCTTTTCCCGCAGGCCTTTGGCCCTGGCCGTACGCACATAATCCTCCTTCAGCACCTCGATGACAGAGGAACGGGTAAAACGGGCAATAATGGCCGCAATGCTGACTCCCAGCGTGATGGACGGCAGAATCAGGTTCTTGAAGGAGCCGGCCCCGGTGGTGGGCAGCAGCCTGTACTTGACCGCAAAAACCATGATAAGCATGAACCCAATCCAGAAGGAGGGCATGGATATACCTGAGACAGCCACGGTCATTCCTGTATAGTCCTGCCACTTGCTTCTGTCCCTTCCTGACCATACGCCGATAAGGACGCCTGCAATCACGCTCCAGGTCAGGCTTAAAAGGGTGAGCTGCACCGTATTCATGTAGCGGCCCTGGACCTCAGTCAGCACCGGGCGCTTGGTTCTCAGCGATGTGCCCAAATCCCCCTTTACAAGTCCTGTCACGTAGCTGATATACTGCTGGGGAAGGGGCTTGTTAAGGCCCAGCTGCTCCCTTACCAGTTCCACGTCCTCTTTGGTTGCCTGCGGTCCTGCCACCTGTCTGGCCGGATCTCCGGGAATCAGGCGCACAAAGAAGAATACAAACGTAACTACGATAATCAGGGTTGGTATAACTCCAACAACTCTTTTACATATGTATCTCAGCATATAAACTCTCACCTCTCATATCATTATTGGGTATACACCCTGTATTTTATCTTAAAAAGGTCTGGCAGAGAATCCCCCTCCGCCAGACCCTTAAGCCTTTTATTTCGTCATCTTACCATTTCTGATATTAAGGCAGTTATCTGGGAACATCTTTACATTTACCATCTTATTGGAAGTTGCCCAGGAGTTGAAGTCAGTTGCCAGACATACCAGAGGACTCTCTTCCCAAATCAGGTCCTGAGCCTTGGCATATGCTTCTGCTCTCTTATCACGGTCAGCTGTGTTCAGGCCGTCCTTCAGATATCCGTCTAATTCCTCGTTCTCGAAATAGCAGATATTGTAGCTCATAGGAGGCTCAGACTCTTTTGCCAGCAGAGGACGGATTCCCCAGTCCGCGTCGCCGGTAGAGGATGACCAGCCGATGATGTACATATCAACTTCTGCCTCTGCGCCGGGAGCGTCCGTATCCTGGACCTTCTCGTTTACAATTGCGCTCTCCAGGCTGATAAGCTCAACATCAATACCCACCTCGGCAAGCTGCTGCTTTAAGAACTCGCCCTGCTTCATGTTGGCGGAAGTGTTGGCAAATATCAGGGTTGTCTTAAAGCCTTCCGGATAGCCTGCCTCTGCAAGCAGTGATTTTGCCTTCTCGATGTCGTATGGATAAGGATCATTTCCCTTGTAGTACTGAAGCTTGGGAGCAATGACAGAGGTTCCCGGCTCAGAGTTGCCATTCTTGACAACTGCCACATATGCCTCTTTATTGATAGCATAGTTGATAGCCTGACGGACTTTCTTGTCATTGAATGGTTTCTTCTGGTTGTTCATCATCAGGTAACGGACTACCAGGCCCTGGTCCTGTCCCACAATCACGTTTGGATCGGATTTAAGTCCTGCCAGGTTTTCATCCGGTACAGGCCAGATAAGCTGGGCATCGCCGGACTGAATCATGGCAACCCTGGTGGCGGACTCAGGTACAGGCTTTAAGGTGATGCTCTTGAAGCCGGCGTCCTTGTCAGCCAGAGCCGTGCCGCCGCAGATGTCAGCGTCATAGCCCCACCAGTCCTTGTTCAGCTCAACCGTAAGGTGGTCTCCCTGAATCCACTCTTTAAATGTATACTGTCCTGTGCCAATGGGGGCCTCTGCGCATGCCGTGGAGCCCTGCTCGATTACCTTGGGGCTCATGACCACGCAGGCCGGATGGGCCAGTGTCTCAATGAACGCGCCAAAGGGTGAGGACAGTTTTACTACGATTGTATAATCATCCTGAACCGTAGTGGTATCCAGTATATTACATAACAATGTGGTTCTCTTAAGTCCTAAGGACTTGTCCGCCCAACGGTCAAAGTTGGCTTTGGCAGCCTCTGCGTTCCATGGGGTTCCGTCAGAGAATGTGATTCCCTCTCTCAGCTTGATGGTGAACTCCGTGGCGCTGTCATTGGCCGTATACTCCGTTGCCAGCATGGGAATGATTTTCATTTCGTCGTCAAACCCAAACAATCCGTCCATGATAAGACGCTGAACGCCTCCTGAGAGGGTGTCGCTGGTATCTAACGGATCCAGTGTGGTAAAGTCCACATTGACTGCTCCTATAATATCTGTTTCCTGTGAAACAGACTCTCCCTCCGCAACAGCTGCCGCTGCTGTCGTTTCTTCTGTAGCTGCCGCCCCGCCTGCAGCTGCCGTGGTCGTATCAGTGGTGCCTGATGATGAACCGCATGCTGTCAATCCCAGCATGGCAGCAGCCAGTGCCAGGGCGCACAGCTTCTTTCCGCTTTTCTTCATAGAATATCCTCCTTTTTATGATGATACAAAAAAAGCCTGGAAACCTACAGCTCTCACGCTCATTTCGTAAGCATCCTTGCTTACAATAATTTTACACGTTTCTGTGCTGCCTTGTCAAATAAATCATTCTTTTTTCCGTAAAGCATTCGTTACAATTTAAAATTTAAAGTCATTAGGTTGTTGTATCCTAATTTTTTTGTTATAATTAACCTAATAAGACACAGGAGGATAAAACATGGACAGAAGCCAGCCAAAATACCATGTGCTCATCGTCAGCATCAATTCCAGCATACGCCTTGAATTCCAGAGCTATCTCCACAAGATATTGGGAGCCCATATTGCCTTTGATACAATTGGGCTGGACCAGGTCCAGCGGCCGGAGCAAATCAAGGGATACCAGTGCATCCTTTTTTCCAGCCCCCTGGTCCAGTCAGAATTTCCCATATCCATCCCAAAGGAGGTCATGCAGATTATCTGTACCAGGACCTTCAACCATGCCTGTCTGGACCAAATCATCCGCATACCGCCCGGTGAGCGAGTCTACATAGTAAACGATACCTATGACTCCATTGTCACCATCATGGACCAGCTCAAGGAGGCAGGGGTGGTGCAGTACCGGTTTGAACCCTTTTATCCCGGATGCATCCAGGCCGACGAGTCCATCCACTATGCCATCACCGTGGGCGAGCCCCAGCTGGTTCCCAGCCATATCACCAATGTCATTGATATCGGCAACCGCATCATTGACATCTCCACTGTCAATGAGCTGTGCGAGTACTTTCATCTTCCCGCCAGCCTGTCCAACCAGATTACCAAATCCTATGTGAACAGCATCATGCAGATTGCCAAGCTGACCAGCGCCTATTACCAGGACTACATCTATTCCAGGCAGCTTCTCCAGACCGTTATCAGCAATCTTCCCATAGGCCTGTGCCTTCTGTCGGTCCGCGGGGAAATCAATATGGTCAACCGCAGATTCTCCATGGACCTGGAGCTGCCTGAGACAGGCACCACGGGCCGGAACCTGTCACAGTTTCTGCCCCAGCCCTGCAAAGGCATGGATTTCTGTCACAGTGCGGATTACAAGGTGATGAACCGCAGCGGAAAGCATCTCCTGCTCAGCTCCCTTGAACTGCTGCTGCCCAACCATGAGCCCCTTTACCTGCTCAACAGCACGCCGTGTCCTGTGCTGGCTGACGGGACCGGGGATTACCCGCCTCTCCCTGACCCTGTATTCTCCGACTCCAGATATGCGGACAGCATGTTCACCAGCTTTACCACTGCCTCGGAGCCCATGAAGAATATCCTGGAATATGCCAGAAGGCTCTCCCTCTATGACTTCCCTGTGCTGATTCAGGGAGAGAGCGGCACCCAGAAAAAACTCCTGGCCAGAGCCATACATAAGACATCCTCCAGGAGGCAGCATCCCTTTGTCTGCCTGAATATGCCCATGGGGCTTAATGCGGCCGCAAGGATAAACGGGGTCTCCGGCCCAAATGAAGTTTCCGGACCGGACAGCGCTCCCGGCCCAGGCGTGTTATCCGATCCGGGCGGGACCTCCTGTCTGTCAGGCGCAGCCCTGACTGTCTCGGATCCTCTCTCCCAGATGTTAGGACTGTTCAAAGAGGCCAACCACGGAACCCTGCTCATTGACAGCGCCGAGTACCTGTCTCCTGAGATTCAGGGACTCCTGATTCACATTCTTCAGGACAACCGGACCGGAAATGTCTTCGGAACCCGCTTCTCCCCCTTTGACGTGCGCATCATCGCCACAGCCGGTCAGGACCTGTACGGGATGGTAAAGCAGGGTACCTTCCGGGAAGAGCTGTTCTTCCTGCTGAATGCGGCTTCCATCGACACCCTGCCCCTCAGGAAACGCAGGGAGGACATTCCCCTGCTCATGGACCAGTTCTTCCGTGAACTGTTCCACAATAAAAGCCTTATGGCCCGCGACCTTTTGTCCCCCAGTCTCTTTGACTTCATGATGGACTACGATTATCCCGGCAATGTCCAGGAGCTATACAACCTGACCCGTTATTTCTTCTCCCACTACGCCGCCCATCCCCTGATACTGGCACAGCTTCCCTCCTATATCAGGAACCAGATGCGAAAGTCCGACCAGGACCACAGTCCGGTCCGCCTCAGGGTGCTGGCTGCCATAGCTGCCTCCCCCCGCATCGGCCGGGGAGCCATAAAAAATGCCCTGGCAGTGGCCGGCGTGGAATTAAGCGACGGCCGCCTGCGGGGGCTGCTGAAAGAATTATCCGAAGAAGGACTTATCCGCATCAACCGCACCAGGGGAGGATGCGAGATAACAGAACAGGGGCTGATGTCCCTTCGCCATTAATGTTTAAGAATCTGCGGAAGGAACTCCGACAGGCTGTAATACACCTCCCCTGCCAGTCCCCCGGTACGTCCGGCTGCTGTCATGGAATTCAGGATGGCTTCATTGACAGCTTCCGCGGCTGCCTTAAAGGCCACGTTAATCAGGTCCTCTCTGATGCAGGTGCTTGTCATGATTTCCGGACTGTCCTTTCCCTGCAGGCGGCCTGCGGTGGTGAACCCAATCATGACCTCACCGCTGCCGTGTCCGGTGTAGGCGCCTGTCCTGGCAATGCCCACACCGGCCCTGCGGATGATGCGCTTTAGCTGACGGTCACTGACAGGCAGATCCGTGGCGATAATGGTCATGATGGACCCCTGGTCCTGTTCTGCGGTGGCCATCTTCCTGCGCCTTTCCTTTTCCTCCAGAATCCGTTGGCCGGCCCGGATGCCGTCTATGACCAGGTCCTCTGTCGCCCCGAAATTGGACTGCACCAGAACCCCCAGCGTGTAATTTACCCCGCCGATTCTCATAACTCTGGAGGCGGATCCGATTCCCCCCTTCAGGCCGTAGCACACAGTTCCCGTGCCTGCGCCCACATCACCCTCCTCAAAATCCTCACCAGCACCGGAAAATGCCTCCATCACATCCTCCATGGACACAGCTCTGTGCTGGATACGGTTAATTCTGCAGTCATTGCACTCACCCACAACCGGGCTTACGGATGTGACCTCCACCTGGTCCTTTTCGCACTGCCTGATGGTATACTCCACCAGGGCGTCGGCTGCCAGCCCCACGTTCAGGGTATTGGTCAGGGCAATGGGCGTCTCCAGGGTTCCCAGTTCCTCCACCTGGACCAGGCCGCAGGTCTTGCCGAATCCATTGTGCACATATCCCGCAGCGATGAACTTGCGTTCAAATACATTTCCCGGTCCCGGCACAATGACCGTGACGCCGGTTTTGTTGTCCCCATTTCTCACTGTCTTATGGCCTACCAGCACGCCAGGCACGTCTGTAATCTTATTTTTAGGCCCGGTTTTCATGACGCCCGGCACAATGCCAAAATCCCTGATTCTTTTTCTCTCCATCTTCTTTCCTCCTCCCACAGCCTCCGGCCTCCATGTGGATTATAGTATTGAATTATAGTATTATGTGCTATACATTATTTATAGAAGAAAAGCCCGCAGAAACGCCTTGTAACTTGCGTCTCTGCGGACTTTCCCATGTACTGGGCCGGCGGGATTCGAACCCTCGAGTGCAGGAGTCAAAGTCCTGTGCCTTACCGCTTGGCGACGGCCCAACAAGCCATATAGTAATCCGGCATGCCAAATTATAATACCATAGAATTTACCGGTTTGCAAGTTTTTGAAACCCACTTTTACAGAATTCCTGTGTTCCGGACCCTTACACCTGCCCCGCCATCTGCCTGCGGATATGTTTCCACCATACCCATGCCAGCAATGCCGCCATTGTCTCCGAAATGGGAAAGGACCACCACAGCGCATCCAGCCCAAACATTGCTGCCAGTATGCAGGCGGCCGGCAGCAGTACAATCAGCTGCCGGAAAAAGGAGATAACCAGGCTTTCCATCCCTCTTCCCAGCGCCTGGAATACGGCGCTGTAAATAACGGAAACAGAGGCGGACAGGTAGCCGAAGCTAATCACCCTCAGCGCCGTCACCCCAATGGACATCATGTGCTCAGAGGCATTAAACATTGCCATTATCTCCACCGCAAAAACCTGGGACAGTACAAAGCCTGCCGCCATGATGGCTGTGGCATATCCCAGGCTGTAATGGATGGCCTTTCGTATTCGCTCAGGTCTTCCCGCCCCCAGATTATATCCGATAATAGGTATCATGCCGTTATTAAGGCCGAATACGGGCATGAAGATAAAACTCTGGATTTTAAAATAGACTCCCATCACTGCCGCGGCTGTGGCCGTGTAGGAAATCAGTATCTGGTTCAGTCCAAAGGTCATGACAGACGCGATGGACTGCATTACAATGGCCGGGATTCCCACCCTGTATATCTGCTTTATGATTCCCATATCCGGCCTGAACCCCCGGAAAACAAACTGCACCTCATGGTTGACCCGCTTGTTAAAATAGACGTTCATCCCCATGCCGGCCAGCTGCCCTGTCACAGTGGCTATGGCTGCCCCGCTGATACCCATTCTGGGAAATCCCAATAATCCGAAAATCAGAATAGGGTCGAGAATTATATTAATAACAGCTCCCGCCCCCTGTGTAATCATGGTATAAATTGTTTTTCCGGTTCCCTGCAATATCCGTTCCAGCACAACCTGCTCCAGCACGCCCACTGAAAAAATCAGGCAAATGGACAGGTACTGTACTCCCAGCTCTATGATTTCTTCTGAATCTGTCTGTAATTTGAAAAACGTCCTGGTGAAAAACAACCCAAACACCAGGAAGAACAGATAGGTAACCAGCATAATGAAAATCCCGTTTACAGCTGTCTTGTTGACGCCTTCCCGGTTTTGTTCCCCCAGATACCGGGACAGCAGGGAATTCACACCCACACCTGTCCCCACTGCCACTCCAATCAGAAGATTCTGCACCGAATATGCCAGCGAAACCGCGGTCAGCGCCTGTTCGCTGATTCTGGCAACGAACAGGCTGTCCACTATATTGTACATGGCCTGGATAATCATGGATATCATAATCGGCAGCGCCATGGTCACCAGCAGACGGTTGACCGGCATGACCCCCATCTTATTCTCCCCGTCTGTCCGGGTCTGTTTTTCTATTTGCCTCATGTTCTCCTCGTTTAAGCGATTGATGAATCCGCCAAATCAGAATCTGTCAAACCGGAATCCGCCAATCCATTTCCCCTCAGTTTTACTATGGTTCCATAGACCGTGCCCGACATGGCCACCGCGTTTGCCTCATCCGTGTCAATATGGGCAGCCGTGGAATAGTGTTCGCTGACCCGAACCACCATGTCCTTAAAAATCAACGACCGGTCATTGATATTTACCTCAAAAGCAACTGTTTCACGGTCAGTCACCCCCAGTCTTTCGGCATCCTCCGGCGTGGTGTGTATGTGGCGTTTTGCCGCAATAACCCCTTCCTTCAGAATAACCGTTCCCCTGGGGCCTTCCAGTACACAGCTGCCGCTTCCCTCCACATCGCCGGATTCCCGTATGGGCGCGCTGACCCCTATGGTCCTGGCATCTGTCAGTGAAATTTCCACCTGGGTGCGCTCTCTCACAGGTCCCAGCACAGACATGGAGAACTTACCCTTAGGTCCAATGACGCTCACCCGTTCCTCGCATGCAAATTGTCCTGGCTGGCTTAACATTTTCTTCACTGTCAGTTCATAGCCTTCCCCAAAAAGTATCTCTAAATGCTCTTTTGATAAATGAATGTGTCTTGCTGATATTTCAATCAATATATTCTGCCCCACAATTATATCCTCCTGACATACTAAATGCTCACTTTTTGAAGCGGATCCGTAAGCGCCTTCATGGGTGGCAGTATTGTTTCATATTGTCTCATGTCTTCTGACATCATATTCCGGAAATGAATCTGGTCATCCTCCGCAAACGGAAGGTGACAAAAAATAATCTCTTTTGTCCGTATGGACTGTGTAAACACCCTGCGTCCCCTGGGAAGATGCAGAAAAAGCGGATTGGCAATCACAGCGTCAAATTCCATTGCTCCTGCCATTTGTTTAAAAAACACGCTGTCATAATCCGAGTCTCCCAGGATCAATACCTTTTTTCCGTCAGCCTCCAGCACATAGCAAAGGTGGCTGACCGTCTCATACTCCCTGCCCGCATGCCTTGAGGGAAAAGCTGTCAGGCTTCCCGTCTCCCACAGACGTATGCTCCGGCACTGGCCCATCGGCAGCTCAATGGCCTCTGTGCTGCATACGCCTGCCTTAAGTTTTGAGGATACGCCATACGGTGTATCCTCCGGCATCACCAGCATCTCAGGTGCTGCCTCCTGCAAATACCGGTTTACCAGGTCCAAATCAAAATGATCCTCATGAAAATGGGTAAAAGCCACCCATCTGATTCCGTCAAAGGGAGGAATCCTTTTCATGATCTGCTCCCGTATACAGGGAGGCACAGGACTGAACATCCCGTTCTCCTGGCTGTGCAGACCGTCCAGCAGCAGCTTCCGCCCCCCAGACTCCAATAACAAGCCCGCATTGGCCACCAGGGTGATATGGATCGTTCCCATCAGGCGAGACTGCGCATCTGGTACCTTCGGTCTGTTTCATGACCCGCCCTCACAAACGTCATGTTTTCAGCCCCAAACGCCCTGGTTATCTCATCCTTTTTCCCGGAAAGCCATTCCTGGTCAAGATGCCGGTAGGATGCATGGTCCTTCCAGAAATAAAGAGACGTCACACGGCCGGGATTGGTTTCGCTCACCCAAATCTGCCACCCGCAAAAGCCATCCAGCCCAGCCAGCTCTTTTGCCATGATTTCATATTCTAATTCCACATAACGTTTTACCTGTTCCGGCCTGATTTGGAATACCAGTTCCTCGATAAAAAGGCCGGGTTCGTTTACTCTCAGTTCCATGTGCGCGCCTCCTTTTCCTGATTACCTGTTTTTTACCGGCGGCATGTGAATGGCTTTTCCCAGGAGATTGGATACCGCCTCGTCAAAGGCCTCTGAAAGCGTGGGGTGCCCGTGCATGACACCGGCTGCCTCCTCCACCGTAAACATTCCGTTCATTGCAATAGCTGCCTCCGCAATCAGATCGCTTGCATTGGGGCCGATGATATGTACCCCTAACAGCCTGGATTTGTCTTTTGCGGCAATCACCTTCACCATACCCTCGGCGTCCCCCATGGTAAGGGCCTTGCCGTTGCCGGAGAACTGGTATTTGCTGGTAATATATTCGATTCCCTGCTCCTTTGCCTGTTCTTCCGATAACCCGATGCTGGACACATCCGGAAAGGTAAAAATGGAATTGGGAATCAGGCTGTAATCCACCTCTGTCTTCTCTCCTGCCATGCGCTCAACAGCTGTCTTGCCCTCCTCCGATGCCACATGGGCCAGCATGACGCGTCCTGTCACGTCTCCGATTGCGTAGATTCCCGGCACATTGGTCTCATAATTTTCGTCTACCTTTATTCCTTTGCGGTCATACCGCACTCCCGCGCCATCCAGGTTCAGGCCATCCGCGTCCATTTCACGTCCGGTTGACACAAGAACCTGCCCGCAGGAAAGAACCTGCTTTTTGCCGCCTGCATCCACCTGCACAGACAGATTGTTTCCTTTTTTCTCAATCTTCTCAACCTTAGATCCTGTCATGATTGAAATACCGCGCTTTTCCAGCAGACTCTTTAATCTGGCTGTGATTTCCACGTCCACATTCGGAATGATGTGGGGCATAAACTCCACCACGGTTACCTTTGCGCCAAAGGACTGGTAAATGCCGGCAAATTCAATGCCAATCACTCCTCCGCCGATGATCACGATCTCCTCCGGCACCGTCTTCATATCCAGAGCCTCTTTGCTGGTAATAACGCCCTCCAGGTCCATCCCCTCAATGGGAAGCCTGGATGATTTGGAACCGGATGCAATGAGAATCCGCTTTGTCTCCAGCCGCTTTACAGTGCCGTCCTTGCCGGTCACTTCCACCAGACCGGCTTTTATGATTTTAGCGCAGCCCTTCTCAATGGCCACCTTATTGGACTTCAGCAGATATTCCACTCCGCCGGTCAGCGTCTTTACAATCTTGTTCTTGCGGGCCTGCACCTGCTCCATATCCAGCCTGTATCCGTCAATCTCAATTCCAAATTCCCTGCTGTGGTCCATATAGCCCATTACCTGGGCATTTTTATAAAGCGCTTTTGTGGGAATGCACCCATAATTCAGACAGGTCCCGCCGCATGCGTCCTTTTCTGCAATCACTACCTTCATCCCCAGCTGCGCAGCCCTGATTGCGGCCACATATCCGCCCGGTCCTGCGCCGATTACCACCAAATCCGTACCTGCCATAGTTCCTCCCATCTGACACTCACTCCGTATCAGTACTTATATCCCGACAAATCCGTCTCATTTGTAACACCGTAACGAATTTTCTGACGGGTAAATATGAAATTGCTTTCATGGATTCCCAGTGTCAGAAAATCTGCGTGGGGATGATCCATGTGCCCGAATTCCGATGCATAGCCCGGCGATTTTTGGCCGCCCGCAAATACCATGGAATAATTGATAAAGTATTCATCCAGCATTCCCTGCTGCAGCAAATGGGTGCAGTAGGACGGCGCCTCGATACAGAGCTTTTCCAGCCCCCATTTCTTAAGGGCATACATGAGCACCTTTGTATCGGGGTTCTCTCCCTGGCCCGTCACTATAACCGGGAACGCGTTAAAATCTGTGTAAAGCTCACCCAAATCCGCATGATCCACATCCTCAATTGTCTTAAAGGGCCCAATTACAGGATGCTTCAGCGGGGAATTGGCCATTATGTATTCGGCGCCCCTGGGGGACGTGGCTATCACCAGTTTATACTCTTCCTTTGGGTCTACATCGAAAATATAATGGTCAAAGGGAATATCCGTACCGTCTAACGATACAATCACGCCGCAGGGCTGGTACTTCTTCCCAAGCACTTCCCTGCGCTGCCTGGTCAGACGTTCCTCATATACATGGCAGGTGATGCCCGGTTCACTGAGCAGGGTGCGGGCGCCTATGATGATTCCGTCCGCATAGGCCCGCAGTACATTCAGCACCCAGAAATCCCCCAGGGAGCCGTCCGGGTCCAGAAAGTTATTTTTTGCTATGAGCGGTCCGGAGGGATTATCCCCATAGGCCATTTTGCCGTCCGAAGAAAGCACGATGGAGGAAAATGTATAGGGCCTGTCTGAAGGTGCTTTTGGAAAATAAATATCCGTGTAGTACTGAGCCACATCCGGCATCACCGCTGTCTCGGCAGATTCTTTCCTTATCTGTTCCAAAATCTCATCACTTTTTTTGACAATTTGAATCTTTAAATTCTGTTTTGGTATTTCAAAGAACACTAATTCGTTCATTCATTTCCTCCTATAGCCCCAGGTTTCCAATCTTCCTGCCCCACTGCGTGTTGCCCAGCCCCACTTCGTTTATCAGCTTTTCAGCCGCCTTCTGGGTGGCATATAATACTTTTTCTTCATCAATCATGGTCATGCGCTTGTGCTCCATTACAAACACGCCGTCCACCATGACAGACTCAATATTTGCCTGACTGGAAGAATATACAATTGCGCTGACCGGGTCATGTACCGGTATGGAACGGCCGTGGAAGGGGTCGTAGATTACCAGGTCCGCCTTCATTCCCGCCGCGATTGCCCCCAGATCCCCTTCCCGCATAACTGCCTTTGCGCCTCCCAGGGTTGCCAGTTCCAGAACCCTGGAGGCCGGCATGGCGGCCGCGTCTCTTAAATGTACCTTTTGGAGCAGGGCGGTTGTCTTTAACACCTCCATCATATCCTGGGTATCGTTGCTGGCTGAGCCGTCGCAGGCAAGGCTGACTGTCAGCCCTTCCTTTACCATCCTCTCAACCGAAGCCACGCCGGAGGCAAGAATCATGTTGGACACCGGATTGTGGCTGACCTTCACATCATACTGTTTGAAGATGTCAAAGTCCTCCTCTTCCATGCAGACACAGTGCACCGCGATAAAATCAGGTCCGATAAATCCCAGGCGTTCCAGATGGGGTATGGTCCTTCCTCCCCTTACTTCCCTGCAGTACTTATCGTCATCCTCTGATTCCAGCACATGCATGGTAAGGGGAATATGCATCTCATCGGCCATTTTGCGCATCTCCCGGTAGCCGTCGTCCGTGTTGTCCCAGATGATGCCCGGCGCCAGGGCAACGCTCATTCTGCTGTGCCCTTCATACTTTTTGTACAGACGCCTCACATCGTCAAACATATCCTGTTCCGTATCGTGATGGGCCACCTTAAATTCCGGCGGGAAATTTGCGGTATTGGTGAAGCCCCGGCCGTATATGCCGCGTATTCCGATATCCTCCATGGCCTGGGTCACATAATCGCTGAGACCCGGGCTGGTATGGCAGTACATATAGTCCAATAGGGTGGTGGTGCCTGACTGAATGGCTTCCATACATCCAGTCAGGGCAGCGTAGTAACACATTTCCCCGTCAAACCGGTACAGGGCCGTACGCACGGAGCTGTCCAGCCAGTCAAACAAAAGTTTATCCCTGCCCAGGCCTTTTAACATGGTCTGGAACAAATGGGAGTGGGTGCTTATCATGCCCGGAAATACGAACTTTCCCTTTGCGTCAACCACCCTGGAGGCTTCGTAGCAGGATGCCAGTTCCCCGCCTCCAACCGCTGTAATCTTGTCTTTATCAATCACAATGCATCCATTGCTGATTATGTTTCTGTCATGATCCATTGTTATGATATATGCATTTTTAATCATAACGTCTGCTTTTTTCATATGGCTTTCCTCCTGTTGGCGCGCAGATAGCGGGAATGAATATTTAAGGACTTTTTAAACCCATTTAAAATCCTGCAGGCTGGCTGTCACTTCTTTCAGGAATCTTGCCGCCGGCGCTCCGTTGACAATGCGGTGGTCATGGGTAAGGCTGAAGTTCATGACGGATGCGGGATAGAAGCCTCCGTCCTTTACCATCAGCTTCTCGATAATGGCTCCAACGCCTAAAATTGCTGATTCCGGAACATTTAATACAGGGGTAAAATAGGTGATTCCAAACATGCCCAGGTTGGTGATGGTAATGGTCGCGCCGCCCAGCTGGTCGGATGTAAGCTTATTGTCCTTAGCCCGCTGGGTAAGGTCTGATAATTCCAGGCAGATTGTGCGCAGATCCTTCATATTTGCATCGCGGATCACAGGCACAATCAGACCGCCCGGGATATCCACCGCAACGCCGATGTGAATACGGCTGCTGATTTTAATATGGGTCTCGTCTGCCATGGTGCTTCTCAGAGCCTTGTGGTTCTCCAATGCCATGGCCACTGCCTTTATCAGCATGGCGGTATAGCTCAGCTTCACTCCTGCATTGGTATATTTTCCCTTTAACTGTTTGTATACCCTGACCAGTTCCGTTATTTCCGCCTCTGTGGCTATGGTGGCCTGGGCGGTTGTCAGCAGACTGTTCTGCATGGCTTTTGCGATCGCGGTCTCCATGGTGCTCATCTTGACAATGACATCCTCGCCTTCACAGGGCCGTGTGTCAAAGACTGCCTTAGGCGCTGCGGCCGGGGCAGATGCGGTTGACGGACCGGATGCCGGGGCGGACGCTGATGCCGGGGCGGATGCAGATGACGGACCGGATGCAGATGATGGACCGGATGCAGATGACGAACCGGATGCAGATGACGGGACTGACGCCGATGCCGGAGCAGCGGATACAGAGGCGGCGCCTGCCGGGTCCTTCCTGGGAATTCCATGTTTCTTCAAATCTGAAATTGTGATTGCGCCTAACAGGCCGGTTCCCTGGATGTGGGAATATTCAAGCCCCTGCTCCTCTGCTACCTTTTTGGCCCGCGGCGTGATTTTAATATCGGCCGGGGCGGCCTTTTCCGGGACAGGGGATGCTGCAGCCGCCTGCTCTGCGCTGTCCGCAAAAGCGCCCCCTTCACTCTGGCCTCCCCCGCACTCCGCCGATATATCCTCGTCCGCCGTGTCCGCCAGAACCGCTATGGCCTCCCCGCAGGCAGCCTCCTCCCCTTCGGGAAGCAGGATTTTGCGGAGAATCCCGTCTTTGGGTGCTTCGCACGTATTGGTGATTTTATCTGTTGTTATTTCTGCCAGGGCGCTGCCTTTTGTGACAGAAGCCCCTTCTTCCACCAGCCAGGAGCCCAGGACTCCTGTCTCCATTGACAATCCGAATTTGGGCATAATTACTTTTGTAACCATATGTATTTCCTCTCAATCTCCACTTGTGGCTATATTTAATATTCCATCAATTCCCGGCAGGTTTTTACCAGATCATCCAGCTGCGGCAGTACGTAATCCTCCAGCACCGGCGCGTACGGTACCGGGGAATCCAGGGAGGTAACCCGTTTAATGGGCGCGCATAAATACTCAAACACATCCTCGCTTATCATGGCGGAAAGTTCGGCTCCCCAGCCCCCGCATTTGGGACCTTCCTGCGCCAGAATGATGCGGCCTGTTTTTGCCACGGATTTCTGGATCGTGTCCTTGTCATAAGGATAAATGGTTCTCGGATCAATGATTTCCACGCTGACCCCTTCTTTTGCCATGATGTCCGCCGCCTTATGGGCTTTGTCAAGCATGATTTGGGTTGCTACGATTGTGATGTCGCTTCCCTCTCTCTCCACCTCAGCCTCGTACAGAGGAATCTCATACATCTCTTGAGGCACCTCTCCCTTTACATTATAAAGGGTCTTATGCTCTAAAAAGAGAACCGGGTTATCACTTTTAATTGCGGAGATCAGCATTCCCTTTGCCTCATAAGGGGTGGTGGGGCATACGACCACAAGTCCGGGGGTGTTCATGAACCAGGATTCCACACATGCGGAGTGATGGTAAGCACACCGGATTCCTCCGCCCTGTACGGCACGCACCGTTATACCGCAGTGTGCCTTTCCCTGATACATGAAGTTTAACTTTGCGGCGTTGTTTGTCAGCTGGTCAAAGCAAACCCCTAAAAAGTCCGCAAACATGATTTCCGGTACTGGCTTTAACCCGCACACAGCTGCCCCGCAGGATAAACCCAGAATTGCGGACTCCGATAATGCCGTATCCTTGATGCGGTTCGGCCATTTCTCCCAGATTCCCTTTGTGATTCCGAAATCTCCGCCCATCTTTGCCACATCTTCGCCTAATATAAATACTCTTTCATCTGCTCCCATCATCTGATGCAGCGCTTCATTGATTGCCATTCCATAAGAAAGTTTTCTGCCCATTATCTTAATTCCACCTCTCTATCAGCATATGTATATGTTGTTGCAGTCTCAATTCCCGGATACTCACTCTCCAGAGAGAATTTAAGCATCTCCTGCACATGTTTTTCTTCTTCCTCTTCAACCGCCTGGAGCACAGCCGGCTCAACCTGCTCCCTCTCAAGGAGGATTGCCTTGGTAAGCTTCAGGGGATCCCTGTCATTGACCCAGTAAGATACCTCGTCCTCCGGGCGGTAAGCGGCGGGATCGCCTGCGAAATGTCCCTGCCAGCGGTATGTCATAAATTCCAGTACAGTGGGGCCCTCGCCCTTTCTGGCGCGGTCCGCAGCCTTTTCCACTGCCTCGATGACTGCCTCGATGTCATTTCCGTCCAGGCGGAAGCTGGGCACTTCGTATCCCTCGCCCCATGTTTTTAACTCCTTCTGGGGATGGGCTTCCTCGTAGCGTGTGGATATGGCGTATCCGTTGTTTACCAGACAGTAGATAATGGGAAGCTTCCAGGTGGCCGCCATATTCATGCTCTCATGGCAGGTTCCCTCTCCCAGTGTTCCGTCTCCGAGGAATACTGCCGTCACGTCATCCGTCCCATTGTACACAGAGGCAAATGCGGTTCCCAGACAGGTCACCATGGTGGAGCCCTGGATTCCGTTAAATCCCATGTTCCTGCACTCCAGGTCATTGACATGCATGGAGCCGCCCCGTCCGTGGTTGATTCCTGTCTCCTTTGCAAATATCTCAGCCATCACTAATTTGGGGTCTGTTCCGCACAGAGCAATGGCTCCGTGTCCCCTGTGATCCGGGAACTTATAATCTGTCTTTTTCAGGGCGTCCACCACACCTGCCTGACACGCTTCCTGGCCAATGGACAGATGTACGAATCCGGGAATCGTTCCGTTTGCTGCATACTCCTCAATTACCTCCTCAAATCTGCGGATCATTACCATGTCCCGGTATACCTTCAGAAGCCGTTCTTTACTTAGTGCCATTTTATTTCCTCCTAATCCTCTTCTTCGCCATTGCGTATTTAAATTAATATAAAAATGACTTTTCCAATACCTTGTAATTTATTTCTCCCCCGCAGAATGCCTTTCCCGTATTAATATTGTGAATCTGCACCCTTCCCAGGGAATGCACATCGTGATCAACATAGAAGAAGTCTCTTCCCGCTTTCTCAAACACATCCTCAAATAATTGCCCGTAGCAGGGAGACGAAGTCTTGCCTACCAGTCCCGGAATCACCTTCTCAATGGCCTCGTCTGATGCATCCACCCAGATTTCCACGCTGCTGCCGTAGATAAGGGCGTCATTGATACGGCCCATTGACTTCATTTCATCCTTAACAATAGGGGCTATGGGGGCAGTTCCCCGGATCATCACAATCTGTCCCGCGTCAAATCCCTTCTCAAACATTTTGTGGCAGGTCTGTTCCAGCATCCTGCCCGACACCTGGATGGAGGCAACCACGCAGGTACTGTCGGAAATAAGGATATACGTATCCTCCGGCTTAACGTTACAGGCCTTTGCCACCTCCATGGCCATCTGGTCCGTGGGATACTTCACATCCTGCAGGCACAGCACTGCCTCGTTATTTTCTTCCCTGTAATCCGTCATCTCAAAGTACCAGTCTGAGTCCACATGGGCGATGGACCTGGCAGGGCCGGAACCAATGGTTGCGAATTCCCCGTCACCCAGTTTCCATCCTGCTATCTGGGATGCCATGCAGGCAATGAGAGGCTTGTTGACCAGCACTTCCACCGAAGCAAAGGTATAATCCTCGTTAAGCCTGAATTCCCCAAGGGTAACCGTGCTCATATCTCCCATGGAGGCCCTTGTGAACAGAACCCCTGCCTTCCAGCTTCCCTCACAGTTAATTCCCATGTCAATGAGGGTTGCCCCGCAGTCCATTTTGATCACCTTACACCCAAGGGCGTCCGCGTCCTCTATAATCTCCCGTACTACTTTCATTGCTTTTGCGTTAATATTCAGCATGTATGATCCTCCGTGTTTTATTTCATCCTGCTTATAGTTCAACCTGCTTATAACTCAACCTGCTTATGATTTCTTTCCAAACACATCAATGGCCGCACCCATAATCGGGGCCGCTGCGTCCGATGCCAGAAATGTCACCACTTCCGCCACATCCTCCACCTGGAGCATGGAATCCAAATCAATGGTCACTGCCTGGTCGCTGTCCATCCGTTCTCTTGTATGCTCCGTATTGGTCATTCCCAGGTATATGGCATTCACATTGATTCCGTATTGCTTGACTTCCTCGGACAGCGTATGGGTGAAGCTTACGATTCCGCCTTTTGACGCTGCGTACGCGCCAAATCCGGGAAAGAAGTGTTTGGCGGCCGAGGAACTGATGTTGATGATTTTTCCGTACCGGTTCCGTATCATGGCCGGCAGGACTGCCTTTGTGCAGAAAAAGGTTCCGTTGAGATTAATGGAAATCTGGCTCAGCCATTCCTCGTTTGATGTCTCAACCACGGGAACCGACTTGTGATAGGCCGCATTATTGACAAGCACATCCACACTTCCCGCTTCCTGTTCAATTTCCCTGAAGCACTGCTCCACCTGTTCGGGCACCGCGATGTCGCAGACTTTCACAAGGGCCCGGCCGCCCTCTTTCCTGATTTCCTCTGCAACCGCCTGCAGCTTGCCTCCGGTCCTTCCTATCAGGACTGCGACAGCGCCCTCTTTGGCAAATGCCTTTGCAAAACCCGCGCCCAGCCCCTGGCCCGCGCCTGTGATTGCCGCTACTTTATCTTCAAATCTCATAAGGTGATTCCATCCCTTCTTTCAACTGTCTCATTTTCCCGGGCCAGGAGTTCAAGCACTGTATCCGGTTTTAATGGCAGACGGTGCACCTCACATCCGATTGCATTGGCCACAGCATTTGCAATTGCCCCGGCTGAGGGTACCACCGAACACTCCCCGATGCTCTTTGCCCCATATGGCCCGGTGGGTTCTGTCTCCTCCACCAGTCCCACCTTGATAGGCGGCATCTCACCGGCATTCATAATATGGTACTGCTTAAAGGTAGTGTTTTTTACCTTTCCCCCGCTGTCAATTATGATTCCCTCTGAGAGTGCGTATCCAAGTCCCATCTGCACCGCGCCTTCGATCTGGCCTTCCACAGACATGGGATTGAGCGCCTTCCCCACATCGTGCACCGCCGTATATTCCAGGACCTTTACCCCGCCGGTCCGGGTATCCACCGATACCTTTACATAATGTGCGCCGTAAGACATGGCCAGGGCATAGGAGGCAAATGTGTCCGCACAGCATATATCCCTCTGGTTCACTTTCCTTGCGTGCGTGATGACTTCCTCCAGGGAGGCCTTCTTTTCAGGATTGTTCCTCACACAAACCCCGTTGTCCTTCAGTTCCAGGTTCTGCTGTTCCTCTTCCAGCAGCTGGGCCGCCTCTTTCAGCAATTCCTGCCTGATTTTTCCTGCCGCCTTCACAGCAGCATTGCAGCTCACATACGTACCTCTGCTGGAATAATTTCCCAAATCATACATGGTGGTATCTGTATCTGCCTGTATACACTCTATCCGGTCCATGCTAATTCCCAGCTCCTGGGCCACTGCCTGGACCTGGGTTGTCACGGAGCCATTGCCCATGTCGCTGACCCCGGTGAACATGACAACCGAACCATCTTCATTCATTTTAAGTATCACGCCGGTTGTGTCCGGACACACGCCGTACACTCCGTTTCCGTGGGTGGCCGCTGCCATTCCCACTCCAATCCGGTACCTGCCCTTTGCCGCCCCGGATTCTTCCTGTTCCTTCACCGCCTCCTCCCAGCCGAACAGCTCCATCCCCTTTTTCACACAGTCAATGGGTCTTGCATTTCCATGCCTCTGCCCGTTCCTCTGGTCAAACCCATCCGGTTCAACCAGGTTTTTTAACTGCATGTCAATGATGCTTATATGTAAGTCTCTGGCAATCTTATTCATCTGGCACTGCTGGGCAAAGAACTCCTGTGGAGATCCAAAGCCCCTCATGGCACCTGCAATGGGAGTGTTGGTATAAACCGGAGTGGCCCTGAACCGGATATTAGGCGTCTTGTGGTTTTTAAAAAACTTACCGCTCATGGCCCACACAATGCTCATGGTCCCGCCCGCATATGCCCCGGCATTGATTATGACCTGCATATCCTGGGATAGAATGGTCCCGTCTTTTTTAACACCGGTTTTAATCTTTATTTCCATTCCGTGTCTGGTCCTGGACGACACAATATCCTCCCGCCTGTTGTAAACCAGCTTTACCGGGCGCCCTGTTTTCATGGCCAGCAGGGCTGTCACAGGCTCTGTTATTGTATCTATTTTTCCTCCGAACCCGCCGCCCATGCCGGGATTTACCACGCGCACCCTGCTCATGGGAAGTCCGAAAATCCTGCTGAGGTTCTTCCTGTATCCGAACACATCCTGGCTGGGCGTATAGACCGTCAGCTTGCCGCTGCTGTCATAAACCGCAATGGATGCATGTGTCTCAATGGCGCTGTGGTGGATGGCAGGCGTGGAATAGGTATCTTCATATATATAATCCGCTGCCTTAAAGCCCGCTTCCACATCGCCGGCCCCCATATCCACCGGAAAAATAATATTACTTTCACCGTGAATGGGATACGCGCCTTCCTTCAGGGCCTCTCCGGGGTCAGTATAAAAGGGAAGTTCCTCATATTCCACCTGGATTAACTTCACTGCCTGCTCGGCAATCTTTACCGTATCCGCCGCCACGGCCGCCACCTTATCTCCCACATACCGAACCGTATCATCAAATACCCGTTCCGTTTTGTGACCGTCAATCTCTTCCCCGCAGCTGTTATACTTTGTGTCCGGGGCGTTTAAATAGCACACCACTCCGCGGACGCCCTCCAGTGCCTCTGCCCTGCTTGTATCAATCTTCTTTATTCTGGCATGGGGCACAGGGCTGAACAATATTTTAGCGTGGAGCATTCCGGGGAACTCCAGGTCAGCCGTATATTTAAACTGCCCGGTTACCTTCATGGCCGCGTCGCGGACCGGTATGCTCTGTCCTATGATTCCCATTCAGCGCTCCTCCTTCTTTCCCCCGGCCTTTGCCTCCATCATCCGCCTTGCGGCCAGTCTGATTGCCTCCACAATCTTCACGTATCCCGTGCATCTGCACAGGTTATTGGAGATGCCGTTGTTCCTGATTTCCTCCTCTGTCGGATTCTCAATCCGGTCCAGAAGCGCCTTGGCTGACATCACCATTCCCGGCGTGCAGTATCCGCATTGTACTGCCCCGGCGTCGATAAACGCCTGCTGAATGGGGTGCAGCTCCGTGCCGTTTGAAAGGCCTTCTATGGTCTCAATCTTCTTTCCTTCCAGGTTCCGTGCAAGCACCAGACAGGAATTCACCGCTTCTCCGTCAATGATGACTTTGCAGGCCCCGCAGTCTCCGGTGCTGCATCCGCACTTTGCGCCTGTCAATCCCAAAACCTCCCGCAGCACGAATAGCAGGGTCCAGTTTTTTTCTATGCTGACTTGTGTTTTCTTTCCGTTTATATCCAGACTTACCTGTTCCATTGTCTCACTCCCATGTGTTTATATTCTGTCATCTCCCATAATGCAGCCGACCACTTCTTCCTTTGTTATGGTTCCGAAATATGGTCTTATATCTAATTCTTCAAAAACGCGGCTGACGGCGTCCCTCTCATAAACCACCCCGTTCAGCAGCTGTTCTATATCTTTCATCTCCATACATCCCAGAAAGTCACCCTCAAACCGGATTTGTTCAATCCGCGAATTCTTTAAAGATGCCTTAACCGTTATGCTGCCTCCCCCAAACCGTTTTCCGTGTGTCAGGTCTGCCGGCGGGTTCTTTCCATACGTCCAGAGGAAGGATTCATATTTGTCACGGGCCAGGCACATAATCTCCCTGCGCTCGTTCCGGGATATTTCATATTCCTTTCCCCCTGATTCCCCAAAAAGGGCCTGCAGCAGTCTTTCCCTGAATTCCAGAACATCCATGTCATAGGAAAGATGTTCCGCTATGGTGGTTACCCTTGAACGCACCGACTTAATACCCTTTGATACCAGCTTATCCTGTTTTACCCGCAATGCCCTGCTCAGTATTTCTAAATCTGAACTGAATAACAGTGTTCCGTGAAACAGTACCCGGTTCTTATAGATTCTTACCGCGCTTCCTGATATCTTGGCGTCTCCCAGAACCAGGTCATTGCGCCCGTTAATCCCAGCCTGGATTCCCATTCCCCGAAGCGCTTCTACAACCGGTTTTAAAAAAGCAGAGTAGTCTGTGTTTGTAAAATCCCCATGCTCCATGATAAAGCTGAAACACAAGTTTCCCAAGTCATGGTAGACAGCGCCGCCCCCGCTGGTTCTTCTCACCACATCAATTTTGTTGGCCTTGACGAACTCCTCACATATCTCTTCATGGGTATTCTGAAAAGCGCCTACCACAATGGTGGGACGGTTCCTCCACAGCATGAGTACGGGCTCACTGATGTCCTCTTTCTTTAAAAAATATTCCTCAAAAGCCAGATTTTCCGAACCGATAATACTGTTCGTCTCCACGTATATCATAGTAAAGGCCCTCTCATTTCCCGCTGTATTCCTAAAAATATCCACATGGTGCAAGGCGCTCCATGTGGATATCCTCTTAAAATAATAAGTATGCTCTTTTTACTGCACGGCCGGTATTTCCCCTTCAAGCTTTACGTCGGTCACTTCATCCTCTGCTGCCTTTGGAAGAATCATGTTTAGCACAAGGGCAACCAGGGCCGTACCGGGAATGCCGGTAAAAATGGTTGTAACGGTTGACGGCAGAAATGCCAGGTTAGCCACTCCGAAATTGCCGCCGATGCCAATGGCCAGCGCAATGGCCAGGATGGTTGTGTTTCTCTCCGTAAAATCGCCCATGCTGATAACCCGGAGCCCGGACGCCGATATCTGACCGCACATTACAAGGACAGCTCCTGCCATAACACAGTTGGGAATCAGCGCAAGCAGCTGGGCCAGCTTTGGAAATACCGCAAAAGCAAGGAAAATGATTCCTCCCAAACCGGTAACAAAGCGGCTTCCCACGCCGGTCATTGCAACAATACCCACATTCGCGCTTCCCGTAATAACCGGAGCACCGTTAAAGGCAGATGCAAACATTCCCGTGATACCGCCGCCTCGGATGGTCCTGGATAATTCCTCCGAGGTGGGAAGCCGGTTGGATACCGCCGTCACAAGCCCCGTGGTGTCCCCCACCATTTCCATCAGGGTGCCGATGTGAACCGCGCAGATTGTCAGGATTGCTCCCACATTGAAGTTGACTCCCCATGCAAAGGGTTTAACCATGGAAAACCAGGAAGCCTCTCCGATGCTTGAAAAATCCACCATGCCAAGGGCCGCGGCAACAACGTATCCTATTACCATGCCGATTAATATACAACATTGTTTGATAAGGCCTTTTCCAAAAAAGTTCAGAAGAACAATCACCACAACGACCATTACAGCAATCGCCAATTCAGTCATCGCGGTTTCACTTTCCACATTAAAGTTTCCGAATGCCGTTGCGCCGATACAGATACCCACGGTCAGCACCACTGCCCCTGTGACGGTAGGGCTGAAATACTTATGTAAGTACCTGATTGCAATGGGACCCAGAATAAACAATACACCGCTTCCAACCAGGGCCGCCCCAAAAGCTCCGCCGATTCCGATATTGGGGTTATTGGCCGCCACCACCATTGGTGTAATCAGCGTAAAGCTGCCTCCTGATACAATGGGGAGTCTGGCTCCAATATGCTTTCCGATTCCAAAGGACTGGATAATGGTAGCTATACCGGTGATAAATAACGCACACTGAATTAATAAAGCAGTTTCTTTGACACTGAGCCCAAATCCCATCGCAAGCAGCATACCTACCGCAATCTGTCCTGTAAATGCCGATAGTACATGCTGGAATGCCAATGGAAACGCTACTGCCAATCGGGGTTTGTCTTCGATACCATAACTCATCATTCTCATAACTAACTCCTGTTTCTGATACTCCCGCCATTTCTGCCTAATGTATGAAGTTCTCCTTTTATTTTTTATATTCAAAACTTTTACCTGACGAATCGGCGCCATGTTTTGTCAGGAATTGGCAGGGCTTCCACAAAATACCTGTCTGTTTATTTGAAAAAGACAAACACAAGGGCAAATAAACATTATGCGGTATCCTTATGGAAACCGGTAGTTTGAATCCGTTCCGGCTTAGTTATCCAAATTGAGTCGTTTTGTCAAATCAGCCATCTTTGCACCCAGTGCCCTGGCTCTCTTTAATCCTTCCGGGTCGTCCATTTCCCCTGACCCGTCCCCCGGATTCCAGAGACTGGCTCCTGCGTAAGTTCCCGCTCCCCCGTTGCAGACAACCATACCCTGTGTATGGTAAAATCCAAGGATTGCGTTCAGTGCCCCTTCCTGTCCTCCGTTTCTTGTTCCTCCTACTGCAATCGCAGCGCCCACCTTCCGGTTAAAAAATGTGGGATCCTTTTTTATAATATTCCAGGTAGGGCGGAACCGGTTGAAAAAGGCCGCCAGCTGTGCCGTAATATTCATCTCATAGACCGGTGATGCTATTATCATCCCGTCAGCCTGATATACCTTTTCATAGAGAGGGGTCATATCGTCCTCATATACTGTACAACGGACCGCGTCCTCTCTCAGACACTTATTGCAGTGAATGCAGAAGTTCAGCTTCCTTGCACGCAGTTCGATGAGCTCCACTTCCACGTCCCCTGTTTCCAGTGCGCCGTCCAGCGCTTCCCGCAATGCGGCATAGGATGATTTCCTTCTTGGGCTTCCACATATTCCGATAATTTTTACCATGCCGTGTACTCCTTCCGGGGCAGAACATCATTTTATTTTATACTCTATTTTTACATGTATCTTTTTTAACGCGCAAAATTCTCTTGTGCAATATACACAATTTTGTTATATGTTTTTGTTTATTATTATGCGTTTTTCTTAATTATATCAAAAAAAAACGGATTGTCAACGAATCCAAACCAGTTTCCGGATGAAACTGGTTACATCAGACTTTCTATGCCGTGGGCGGAATCTATAGCTTGTCTCTATACTCTTTTACATTATTTCTGGTGGTTTCCCTCAGCTTTAATTCCACCGGAAACAACACACTTTTACTCTCTGTATTGCCCCTCAGTTTTTCCAGCAGCAGCCTGGCCGCACTTTCCCCAAGCTGGTAATTGGGTGCAACCACGGTTGACAGCGAGGGGAGCACAAAGCTGGCCACCGGATTGTCGTCGAATCCCATTATCTCCATATCCTCCGGCACACGTATGCCGTGAAGCACCAGATATCTCATTGCCGCAATTGCCATCATATCGTTAAAGGCAAAAATAGCGGTGGGCCTCTCCTCCAGCCGCATCAAATGCCCGCACGCGTCATATGCATCCTGCAAATCTGCATAATGGGCTTTCACCATGCACAGACGGCAGTCCTTTTTTTCCATGAAAAAGTCATATACCGCCTTACGGCGCCTCTCCGTCACCAAATAAGTGTCAGAAGTGCTGATTACCCCGAATACGCGGTTGCCTTCCCGGTACAGATATTCTAACGCCATCTGGACCCCTTTGTAATCATCACTGTAAACGTATGTCACATCCTTGGGTGATTCCGACTGCTCCATATTTTCAATCAATACATAGGGCACCTGAATCTTGGCCATGCGCAGCTCCTCGCTGTTAATAAAACCGGAGCCGGATATAATCATTCCGTCAACACTTCTCTGGTCCACCCTGCGCCAGAAATCCTCTATGCTGTCTGTTGAAAATACAAGGACCTTATAATCCGCTTCCCTCAATACAGCCTGGCTTCCTTCCACCAGCTGGTTGAAAAATTCATTGCAAAGGGTCGGGATTACACATAAGATGGTCTTTGTATAACCGGTTGACAGGCTTTTGGCGGAGGGGTTGGGTATGTAGTCCACCCGCTTCATGACCCCTATGATATGATTGCGTGTTTCCTCCGACACCTTCTCCGGCTGATTAATGCATCTGGAAACCGTTGCAACCGAAACCCCCGCCAGGTACGCAATTTGTCTGATATTCAAAATATAACCTCCTTTTTATGCATTATCTATACAGTATTATACTATATAAAGGAGTAAAACAGATAAAAAAACGGAGAAACCTGTTTTACAGGATTCCCCGTTTTTTATCTGTGAAAGTATCCGATATATCATCCCAGCCGTTCAAATCCCGGAACCTTAAGTACATCCGCCATTGTCTTTCCCGGCTTCAACTGTTCCTCTACCCTGAGTCCGGTATTGGTGAATATAGTGCGTTCCCCGCTTCTTGGCGCCCCTGTTTTCATGATTGGCAGGCCTAACGCAATTGCCAATTCAGCGTTTGGGTCGTCAATGACTCCTCCCGCCCTTCCGGACGCCACAACCAGCAAATCATGTTGTTTCATGAAACGGACCGTTTCAATTGCCTCTGTCAGTGTACCAATCTGGTTGGGCTTTAATATCATTCCCTGTATCGCGTCCATGTCGATTGCTTTCTTGGCCCTGTCAATGCTGGAGCATATAAAATCATCTCCGATCAATACAGCCTGTATCTCTTTCCTGGCTTTTTTGAATCCCTCAAAGTCCTCTTCCTGCAGAGCATCCTCAATAAACCCGATTGGATATTTATGCGCGATCCTGGAAAGCAGTGAGATCATTTCGTCCCTGTCTATATACGTTCCCTTATACAGATATGCGTCCCTTGCCTCATCATAGATTTCACTGGCAGCGCAATCCATGGAGAATATAATTTTATCTTCATACCCCAATGATGAGGCTGCTTCCATAAGCATATCAAACAATACAAACGGGTCATCCGATGGGGCGCCATATCCGCTGTAATTACCCATCACGGGCGGTTTTCCATTGTTGTATTTCTTAATGATATCTCCCATCTTCTGGAATATCTCCACCCCAATTCTGGACCCCTCATAGAATGTACTTACATTTTTAGGAATCACAATAAACTCCTGAAATGCAAGGGTATAATTCCCATATGTACCGCCGTTAATCATATTATATGCCGGCGCAAATACCCTCTCCGGCTCTTCCTCTGCCAGGTACCTCCATAATGGCTTTCCCACGCTGGCCGCCGCTGCTCTGGCGGCCGCACAGGAAACAGAATAGATTGCATTTCCTCCCAGATTCGTCTTATATCTGGTCCCGTCCAGCTCTATCATCCTATGGTCAACTGCCTGCTGGTCTGTCACATCCATACCAACCAAAGCCGGACCAATGATTTCCTCGATATTTTTTACTGCTTTAAAAACGCTGAGGCCGCCAAATAACTCTTTATCGTTATCCCTTAATACATACGATTCATTCTTCCCAACAGACGTGCCAGTGGATGCTCCCGCCCTTCCCATCTTACCATTTTCCGTATATATTTCAGTCTCTACCACAGGCCTTCCCTTAGAGTCCAGTACCTGTCTTGCCTTTACTTCCTTTATTCTGTTTCCATTCATCCTATTTTCCTCCCTTATTCCGCTTCCGGTACATACATCACGTTAAAATCGCACAGATTGGTCCCTGTATTTCCTGTAAGTATGGAATCCTGGGTACACTCCAGCGCCCCGCCGCAATCGTGGGTTCTGAATACGTCAAAAATATTAATACCCTTTTCAGAAAGCATCCGCAATGTCTGTGAATCCGTCAGTGCTCCCGCATACCTGGTTGTCCCATCTGTGCCCTCTGTATCCACCGATGCAAGGGCTGCGCCCGCAGTGTATCTGGCACCATGGGCAAATCCCAATGCAAGCTCATGGGAAGGACCTCCCGTTCCCCTGCATCCGTCCTCCACTTTCGTCGTGGTCTCCCCTGAACAGAATACAAAGCAGGGCGCCTTAATCGGTCTGTGATTAGCCTGTATCTCCCTTGCCATGGAGGCAAAGAAGTATCCTGCCTCCCGGCTTTCACCTTCGATAAAGGTGGAAAATACCATGGAGCTGATTCCCATTTCCCTGGCAGCTTCCACTGCAGCTTCACATGAATCCGGTACATTGTTAAGGCAGAAGTGCGTCACACCCTCTCCAAATGCTTTTGGGGTCTCATGCTCCGGATTATCTTCATACAGATATTTTAAAATAGACTCTGGCAGCTTGTCCTCCAGCTGATAATTCCTGATACAGTCCCGCGCATCCTGTATCGTAGTCTTATCCGGAGCCACCGGTGTGCCGAAAAACTGGAACGGTGCCTTGAAATCTACAGTAGGCTTTACCCCCACACCGTCTCCCACAATTATATTTACAATCTCAGCGCCATTTTTAAGTACCTGCTCCGCAAGGCGCCCGCCGTTGGTTCTGGAAATATGGCGTCTGACCGCATTGATTTCCTCAATCTTCGCGCCGGAGCGCAGCAGCATATCCTGGGCCTGTATCTCCTCCTGCAATGTGATGCCCTCTTTGGGGCATGTCAGTAAAGCGGAACTGCCTCCGCTGATGACAGAGATGAACAGGTCACCCGGCTTTCCCTTATCAATCATTTGTATTATATCTTCAGCGGCCCGGTACCCCTCTTCATTTGGAAGGGGGTGTCCTCCCACATAGACCCTGGTATTGATATAGGTATCGTTATCCTCTGCTATCTTCACGGATATAACACCTTCTGTCAGCTTCTCCTTCAATACATCACATACGGCCATGGCCATGGCATTACACGCTTTTCCCGCGCCAAAAAGATAGATATTGCCCAGTTTATCCATATCCCAGCGCTTTGTACCAATGGTCAGACGATTACCGTCCACAGACATAAGTTCCTTAATCAGATGGTATGCGTCCACCTTTGCCCACATGCGCTCCAGCAGTTCTGTAATCTTTTTCCTGGATTCCCTGTCTCCATGATTTAGAAGACTCTCTGTATTCTTAATTTTCCCCATTTTGCTGTCCTCCCCTTTTATTAAATAGCAGATAATTGACGATTAACAGAACCGGCATGACATATGCCTGGAAACAGTAGGGCGCATATTGGAAACAGGATACCCCCAAAAGATCCAGAGCAATGACAGCGTTCATGTTCCATGGAATCAACGGCCCTAAAGGGGTTACAGAGCAGGCCAGATTTCTGGTTAAATCCAAATCGCTTACATTCATTTTCTTGTAGAGCGGTTTCATGAGGTTTCCCGCAAAAAGATAGGCAAAAGAACCGGAACACCCCACTGCATCTCCTAAGAAACCTGTAATAATGGTTGTTATGAGAAGCTGGAAACCCGTCTTTACTTTATTAACAATCGGCGCCACCACAGCATCCAGAACACCGGCCTGGGTCAATATACCGATAAGGCCGAATGTGATGAGATACAGGGACGCACTGGAAAACAGGCTGGTGACTCCGCCTCTTGACAGCAATGTATCCACAAGTTCCATCCCGGTATCGCTCTTTACACCTGACCAGAAGCATGTCAGCACATAAGCCAATGATTTTCCCTGGTAAATGACAGCTACGCCAATACCGGTGGCAGCACTTATCAGGATTGAGATGATCGCCGACTTCTTAAGCAGGAGCAGTATGATTACGATAAGCGCCGGCAGGAAGGCAATCAATCCCACATTATAGTTATCACCTAATGTTTTGATTATCATTAGCGTGGTCTCATTTTGGACCTCTCCGCCTGCGTATACAAATCCTAAAATGGTATATAATACAGCGCTTATGATGAAGGCCGGAAACTGTATTTTTGCCAGATGCCTGACATGGTCCATCAATTTTACCCCTGTGACCGCGGATGCCAAATTAGGGCTGTCCGACATCGGAGAAAAGCCATCTCCCAGGAACGCGGCACTGACCACTGCTCCGGCTGTCATGGCCGGGGGAACTCCTAGCCCCAGTCCCACGGCAGACATCGCAATACCAATGGTACCTAATGTCCCCCAAGAAGTACCGCACGCCATTGCGTACAACGCTCCGACAATAAACGTAACCAGAAGAAAAATTTTGGGTGTTATCATCCGAAGTCCCACATCTACAATCGCAGACACTGTTCCTGCGGCAATCCATGCGCCAATCATACCTCCCACAGACAACAGGATAAATACAGATGTAATGATCTTCCCGCAGTAAGACACTGCCGCCTTTTCAAGTTCCTCGTATGTAAATCCCAGGGACATGCAGGCCGGAATGACAAACAGCCACGATAAAAAGAAGGTGGCGGCCATAGATACCCCCCATTTCATATAAGGGACAATAACCACAACACAAACAGCGGCCATGATCAGTAACGCAAACAAAAAGCTTGGTTTCTTTCGTTCATTTGAACTCATAGATTATCTCCTTTCTTTTTGCTTTCAATCAACAGCGCGCTTTGTGATTAAAAGTATTAAAAGCCAATGAAATAATTTTGGCTTAATATCTCTTCAATTTTTGAAACTACCTCTATTCCCTCATCCTTATTTTTTGCAGCTATGCTTGAAATAATATAGTCAATGAGAAAATGGACTGCCACGTAGGAATCCTTAAAGGAGGGGCCTACGGCGGAACACGGAATGATAATATCTCCATATGGTTTGACAGGTCTTATATCCTTGCCTGTAATGATTATAACTTTAGCTCCCCTTCTTCTCATGAAATGGGCTATATTTACCGTTTCCTTATAAAATCTCGGAAAGGAGAATACAGTGCACACATCCCCCTCTTCCACATCTGTTATTTCCTCAGGATATGTGCTGGCAATCCCCTGAATCAGCCGGACCTTCTTCTTTATCTGAGACAGCACCACAGCCAGGTAAAAAGCAGGAGAAAAGCATGTCCTAAGTCCCAACACATAATTATGATTTGCACTGCTAATCCAGTCTACCGCCAAATCCAGCTTTTCTGTGTCCTGAAGCCTTAATGTGGCCTCGATATTATTCACGGCAATGTCCCTGCACCGAAGAAGCAAATCATTGGGAGTCCCTCCCTGTTCAGATAACTCGCCAAACCTGGAAGGAAGGCTTACCTTTACTTTTATCAAATCCTGTATGTTTTTCTTCAGATCCGTATAGTCCTTATACCCCATCGTCCTGGAGAAACGGATTAAGGACGTGGTGCTGAGTCCGATTCTATGTGCTATTTCATTTAATGTTTCAAATGGTACAAGAGCATAATTCTCCAGCAGAAAATCAGCAATTATTTTCTGTGATTTAGTAAGATTTTCATATCTTTTGTTGATTTCATCAATAATATTTTTCATCTCTCATCTCCTGATTTTGAGTATATCATAGTACATTTTTTCTTCAATACCGCACATATTTTCTGGTTAGTTTATCTAATTTCCCTCATATTTTTTAACTCCAAAACAGCTCCCCCTCGTATTTTTCAACAATTTATCAATTCATTTTAAAAACCGTACACAGCTGCCAGAGAAATTTGACATAAAAATGTATATTTATATACATTTCAGGCTGTAGACAACTAGCCTCCTAAGGGGGCGGTTGTCTTTTTCTTTTCTCTGC